>ORJL010481390.1_pt1 | contig 22575 bp, 21 predicted proteins | sample 1779941 | NCBI WGS metagenome assembly ORJL01 (sample SAMEA104232317, study PRJEB22302) | groundwater metagenome | biome: forest; feature: aquifer; material: groundwater | place: USA | collected 2011-08-07 | depth 5.8 m
GAGATGGCGGACTTCTTCAAAACCGCAGCCTTGTGGAAGGTCGCCGGAGCAGATGGTTGGAACACCGGCGGCTTGGCCAAGCCTGCCGACGTTGACGGCGGCGTTACCGTCACATTGTTCGTCATCCCGACGCAAGAAGGCACCTTCGCCTTGACCGACTCATCCACCGGTATGGAGAACATGAAGGCGACAATCACCGTCACTAAGTAGCACCTGAATCGTTGGCGGGCGGGCCATGGACACACCCTCCGCCAACGATTCGCCCCCTCTCTTGCGAGCAAATCCCAGGAGAGTGGATATCGGGAGCCGCGGAAGTTATCAATGGAGTGTGCATGATGCAAATTCACAAGCATAAGAAGGGCAAGCCTCTCAAGGTCGGACCAGATGGCGACCTGGGACTTACCGCCTTGACCGACTACGAAGTCGAGGAAGGCAATCTCTCTCGACGAAATTTATTGCTCTCCCTTGGGGTAGTCGGCGTCGCCTCCGCTGGCTCGGCTCTGGGGCTGCTCAACTACCGCGATGAAGCGCACGCAGCCACTTCAGATCCGGCCTTGGAGCACCAATGGTGTCGGATCGTCGATCTTCGAAAATGCGTGGGCGAACGTAAGTGCGTGAGCGCATGCCAGACGCGCCACGACCTTCCACCCGAGCAGACCTGGATGCGGGTCCTCTCCTGGAAGGGCGATAACGGCAAGGAGTACTTCCAACCTGTCCCCTGCCAGATGTGCGAAAACCCGCCATGCGAGGCCGTATGTCCAGTAAACGCCACGTTTACCAACCCTCAGGGCGTGGTGCTGGTGGATCAGAACATCTGTGTCGGCTCTCGCGCATGCATGGCGGCCTGTCCCTATGAGGCCAGGTACTTCAACTGGAATGCTCCGGCGCCAACGAACCGGATGCCGGCTCCATCGTTGAACACCCCCGAGTTCCCATCGAACCAGATCGGAACCGTGGGCAAATGCGTGCTCTGCGCCGACCGCATTCCGTATAGCAAGGAACTTCCGGCTTGCGTCTCTGCCTGCCCCCGACACGTTCATTACATTGGAGACTTCGTCACCGATGTCGCGGTCAATGGTGTGGAGACGGTGCGACTTTCGGCATTCCTGAAAGAGAACAACGCAGTCCGCTTTAAAGAGGAACTCGGTACGAGTCCTCGCACCTTCTACATATTAGGTAACGGCCAACCACTCGGTGGTCCATCCGAGGGTGTGAAATGAGCACCACCACCGGCCAACCGGCCGTTATCGATGCTTCCATGCGCTCGTTGCGAAAGGCCAGTCTGAAATTCTGGATCGCGATTGCAGTTCTCGGCACCATCGTGGCCATCGGTATCGCAGCTTGGATCGTGCAGTTGCAGAATGGCATGGGCGTTGCGGGCTACACCGACCGCTCTTTCTGGGCGGTATACATCGCCAACGTTGTCACCTTCATTGGTTTTTCTTATGGCGGCGCAGTTGTGTCGGCCATTCTCTTACTCACTGGGGCCGCTTGGCGCGGTCCATTGTCGCGCATGGCCGAAGGAATGGCGCTTGTCACCGTACTCATTGGTGCAGCCTTCATCTTTCCGCACTTAGGTAGACCGAGTCGACTTCTGAACATGATCACACATGCCAACCCAAGATCACCGGTCTTCTGGGACATGGTGGCGATCATTACCTACACATTCGCCACTCTGATTTTCTTTCTACTTCCCCTCATCCCAGATCTGGCCATCCTGCGCAATGCGCATTCTGACGAGCTCGGTCGCTTCCGGCGCCGGCTGTACCGACTAATCTCGAAAGGATGGATGGGTTCGCCCAGTCAGCGCGAAACTCTCCGCAAGGCCAGCATCATCATGTCGATCTTGATCATCCCACTGGCCGTCTCTGTTCACTCAGTACTGTCGTGGGCGTTCTCGTTAGTAAGTCGACCTGGCTGGCACGAGAGCATCTGGGCGCCATATTTCGTCATCGCGGCGCTCTATTCCGGTGTGGCATTGGCGATCCTGGTTATCGCCGGCTTCCGAAGGGGTTATCACCTAGAAGCTCAAATCAACGCCCACCACTTTGTCCGCCTCGGTTACATCATGGCCACACTTGGTGCGATATACGCCTGCGTGACCGTCCCTGATCTTCTTCCGAGTGCTTATGTTGGCGAGCGAGGCCCGGTTGCGATCATCTATGCGATGCTGACGGGAAAGGCAGCAGCATGGTTCTGGCTCTTCATTGTTGCTGGAGTGGCGGTACCGATCATCCTGGTTGCTCTGCCCTGGACCCGAAACACTTGGGGCATGGTTCTGGCCTCCGTCCTCGTGGTCTTTGCCATGTGGATCAAACGGATGCTCATGATCGTGGAGACCTCTGGCTACGACCGACTGTCGATGTCCTTCGGCGGTTTCTTCCACTTCACGTGGGTCTCGATTGCAGTCACACTTGCTGGTACTGCAGCCATTCCGCTGTTGCTCATGCTGCTCTTCCGCGCTGTGCCGCTACTGGCCATCGACGAGATACAAGAGTTGTCAGGTGAACCTCAAACGCTCGAACATGCAGATGATGCCCCACCACGAGTATTCAGCGGCCAGAAGGCTGGCGTTGTCGCTGGTTTGCTCCTGATGATCGGGTTGGTATCGATGGGCATCGGTCAGGCTCAGCCAGCTTCCGCAGCTGATGTGGCTCCGGCTCCAGCGAATGTCGTTGTGTCGGCGGTGGCGACTGGCCCCAACGTGGACGTCACTGCCACAGTCACTGCCGCGGGAAAACCCGCTGCCAACGTTCCAGTCTCCTTTTATGCGAGCACTCCGATGTTCGCACCGGGCGACAACCGGATCACTCTTGGGCAGGTGACCACAGATCCATCTGGCGTCGCCAAGATCAGTTACGTGGCTGCCGAGAAAGGTCCTTTGACGTTCTATGCCGACTACTACTTCAACGTCGAGGAGAATCCAGCCAGCGGCAATACACAGGTCGAGATTTCTAACGCGCTTTCGCCTTACGTAGCGACGGATAAAACGCGTCCTCTGGATGCGAATGGGCGGGCTCTGGTGAAAATCCTCTTCACCGCGGTGATCGCCGTTTTCATCATCGTCATCGTGCAGGCTCTGCGGGTGCGCCGTTCGTTGCGGGTGTCCGCATAAGGAGAGCGACCCGCAGGCACAAAGTAGGAAGGGGGTTTCGCCCAATAGGGCTGACACCTCGCCCAGAGCGAAGTGGGATTAGCGGCGCCGGAGCCAACCTCTTTGACATTTATCAAAAGGGTTGGCACCATAATGTTCATGCCTAAGTCGCGTCCAGTCTTTGAGGAGGTTTCCCCGATCTGCTGTCGAGCGCCACGGCCCAAAAATTCCCTACACCCCTAACCGGAGAACAGAATCATGAATGACGTCAAGAACGACGAAATTCGCCAGGCAGTGCGCGAGCAGTACTCCAAGGTGGCCGAGGATGACTCGTCCGGCTGTGGCCCGTCGTGCTGCACTCCGGACGCATCGGGCGAGGGAATGTCTATCCAACTCGGCTACTCGGTCGACGACAGAACATCCGTCCCAGCGGGCTCCGACATGGGGCTCGGTTGCGGCAACCCGCAGGCGATCGCCAACATCAAGGCTGGAGAGACTGTGCTCGACCTCGGCAGTGGTGGTGGGTTCGACGCTTTCCTTGCGGCCCGACAGGTTGAGGACCATGGACATGTGATCGGCATCGACATGACCCCGGCGATGGTGACGAAGGCCCGCGCCAATGCAGAAGCCGGTGGCTATCGCAACGTTGAATTCCACCTTGGCGAGATCGAACACCTTCCGATCGCCGACAGCACTGTGGACGTGATCATCTCTAACTGCGTGATCAACCTGTCTCCCGACAAGTCTGCGGTGTTCGCCGACGCGTTTCGAGTCCTGAAGCCAGGCGGCAGGTTGGCCATCTCCGACGTGGTGGCCTTCGCCGAGATTCCAGATGCAGTTCGTCAGGATCTGGCGCTCTACACCGGTTGCGTGGCTGGTGCCTCGATGGTGGACGAGGTCGCAGCGATACTGGTCACCTCAGGTTTCAAGCAGGTGCGCGTGGCTCCGAAGGATGAGAGCAAGACGTTCATGGAGGGTTGGGCGCCGGGTAGGGGCATCACCGACTATGTCGTGTCCGCGACGATAGAGGCGGTCAAGCCCATGGCTGCGGAGACGACGCAGACTTCTTGAAAAAGAGCAGCTTGATTGGATTCGCATTGATAGGAACATTGATAGGAATTAGTGCGACCTAGCCGAGGTCTTGCATTCACAGTGAGGTAAAGGCCCCTGCGGTCACCTGCTTATCCAATCCACCTGAATTCGGACCCGCCCCAGGGGGTGGCACTCATCCCTCATTTAGGGGGTAGGTATCCAATCTTTTCGGGGAAACCTCTTGGAGCGGACGACGGGAATTGAACCCGCGCTGTCGGCTTGGGAAGCTGACGTGATGCCATTCCACTACGTCCGTGTCCTGAACTCAACGATGTTGCCACGAGTCGTTGTTGAGGCTGTGGTCACCGGGTCGCCTTTCGTGCGTACGGTGATTCGAGTCCGGTCGGCTCTGAAGAGGTCGTGCGAATGCTCGAGCGGGATGCCACTGGAGTCGAGGCTGGTTCTAGTAATGGAAAGCAGCGGTGAGCCGGTCGCCACTCCGAGTATGAGTCCTTCGTCCTCAGTTGCGAATACAACTTCGATTTTCTCTTCTGCCTCAACGGGTTCGACGCCGTATTCGCTCTGCAGTAATTCGTAAAGAGAGCCACCTAGTGGGAGCTCCAACAAGCCAGGGAATCTTTCCGCAGCCAGCCGAGCATTTTCTAACGAGATTGGCGAGCCGTCGGCCAGTCTGATCCGGGTTACTTCGCAGACGAAGGCGTCGGGTGGAATCTTTAGTGCCTTTGAGGTTGGGCCGTCGGCAACCACTACCGATGCAGACAGAACTTTGGTACCCGCAGTGAATCCCTGATCGCGTAGTAGAGCGGGCACTCCGACGATACGTGACAAATCACGAACTACTTTGCCCCCCGAGACAAAAGTTCCACCGCCTCTTCCGGGAATTCGACGCACCGTACCGTCGGCTTCAAGTGAAGCAAGGGCCTGGCGCAGACTTGAGCGACTTACCGCGAACTCCAACGAAAGGTCGCGCTCTGCGCCTAATTTCTGCCCTGGATGTAACGCTCCAGTGGCAATTCGTTCAAGGAGGAGACGTCGAACTTCGTCGCCAGTAGGTCCTAACTGGGGTACGGAGATGACTCGATTTGGCATAAAGACCGATGCTACTTAAGACCGGGCAGCCTGTAACGCCGCCAAGGATTCTGGGAGCACTTGTCCACCGTCGACCGCTAGTGCCTGCCCGGTTATGTACCCAGCTTCGTCTGTGGCAAAGAAGAGTGCGGCATATCCAATTTCGTTGACTTCGCCAAGGCGGCCAACTGGGATCGATGACTCCATGGAACGGCGATATTCCTCACCGAGTTCAGCCAACCCTTCGGTGGCGACATTTCCTGGCAGTACCGCGTTCACAGTAATTCCCATCGGTGCAAGTTCAATCGAGGCAGTGCGCATGAAGCCCAACTGTGCTGCCTTACTGGCTCCATAATGTGCCCAACCTGGGTAGCCGGTAATAGGGCCGGTAATTGATGAAGTAAGAATAACGCGGCCATGACCTGAGGCGGCCAACGCCAGGATGCAGGCTTGAACGGAAAGAATCGTGCCTTTTACATTGGTCGAAAGCACTAGATCGATATCGACTTCGCGCATGTCCTTTAGTCTTACGTCAGGGAAGATTCCAGCATTTGCACAGAGGACGTCAACTCCACCGTGTCGCTGTATTGCAGTAGCCGCCATTTCAGCGCAAGCCTGTTCGGTGGCAACATCGCCAATGAAATAACTGAACTTTCCGCCCTTATTCAGTGAAGCTAATTCCTCAACCGTTCTCTTGGCCACCACTTCGTCACGTCCAGTGATGAGGACATTTGCGCCAGCTTTGGCAAATACTTGTGCGATCCCTTTGCCGATTCCGCGTGAGCCTCCGGTCACAATGACGGACCGCCCACTGATTGAAGTGAACATCAGACTCCCCTTCGATTACGGTCGAAACGTATCAAGTATTCTTCAGCGAGGTCGCAACTTACTCGAGTAAATTCCTCGCCCATCGCCTGGGCCAACTCGGTCTCCGAATGCGAACTTATCCAGGCGACCAACAAAAGTCTGCGCAAGAGGATAAAAGTCGGAATTTCTGCCTCATCTTCTTTACTCAGTGGGGCTTGGCTTCGATATCCGCGAACCCAAGAATCGATCATTTCAGGAACGCCCGGGTGATCTTCAATGAATGAAAGCGATGAACCGAGGTCGTACATATACCAACTAAAACCACAGTCATCGAAGTCGATTACGGTGACTGCTGATTTATCAACGAGCAGATTGGCTAGTCTCATGTCAGCATGAACTAAACCGAAGCGATCATCGGCAGTGCCAAAAGCGGTTAGGCGCTCACGTAAGGTGGAGTCCAACCTCGAGAGTACTGCGTGTTCACTCGGTCCCATCGCCATTCCGTCTTGCCACCGACCCCAATGACCCTGTTGGCCGATTGAAGTGTCGTAATCCCAACGAAATCGGGTGAACCAATCGGGGCGTTTCCAGGTGCGAGCGTGCTGGTGCAAACGGGCGGTTATTGCACCTAACTCTTCGAAATCTCTAACCAACTGATCCTGCACCGGCTCTGTACCTGGAATCCATTCAAACAGAACTCCATGGCGTTCTTCGCCATCAAAGTGACGACCGACCACAACGAGTGAATCATTCATAGCAGGCAAAACCCTTGCAGTACGCACCACATCTTCGTCCCGTAGGGCACGAATCCAAGCCAGTTCACTTTCTATGGCTTGGCGTGAGTGGTAGCCAGGTCGATTGACGCGAAGCACGCTCGAGCTATCACTAATTGGATCGTTCACAAGGAAGGTTGCATTTTCGGAGATATTCAACAACTTGATCGTCGCCTCATTACCAATGCCATATTGGCGTAAAGCATCACGAGCAATGACCTCAAGCCGAACTAAGCCGACATTCTCCGACTCGGTCATATTCCTCTCCGTTCCTTCGTACTAGTTTGATCGGCCTTTAATTGAACGGAGAAGTTTGCCAATCGCTTCGCGTGCCACGTTCACACCTTCGAGTGTGCCACTGATGTAAACCCGGCCAGCTGCACCGATCATGGAGACATCAATCAGGGTGTTTTCCGGTGCTACTCGCTCAGCCTCGTTCGCTGCGACAGCCGCAAATAGAGCTGGTGTCATTTCGAACACGAGCAGGGTGTCACCAGGAAGCAGCATCGAAGCTTCCCGAGTTCTATTGATGATGACCGCGTGTTGATCGGTTACATTCTCGATCACATCTTCATAGAGGATTTTCGCTTTTAACTGATCGGTTTCTTTTGTGCCGAGTCCTTCAAGGATCGCTCTTCCCGCCGCTTCAACTTCTGCAAGATGCGCACTGTGAACTTCGAGAACGCCAAACTGACGCTCTACGAAAAGAATCCCAGTCTCGATTGCCGGGACTGACTTAAGTGCTAGATCCACCACTCGGTGGATCGCTAAGCCAGGTGCAACCTCAACGATCAGCGCATGCTGACCGGCGTATGGCGGATAGCCGCGGGCTCGAGTTGCCGTGCCGAGATACGCAGCGAACTGCCTCTGCAAGTTCTGAATCGGCAAATAGACTCGTAACTCCGGCCCGGCCGAGGTTGCCGGAGCAGTGCTCACGCCTGTTCGCTCGCGACCTTAAAGAACTTACCGAGTTCACCATGCGGACGTGGGATTACGTGCACGGAGATCAATTCACCGATGCTCGATGCGGTTTCTGCGCCAGCTTCGGTTGCAGCCTTAACTGCTCCGACGTCGCCAACGATGGTTACTGCTACAAGCCCATCGCCGACTTCATCGCGTCCAACGATGATGACGTTTGCAGCTTTGACCATGGCATCCGCGGCAGCAAGGGCTGCTACGTAACCTTTCGTCTCAATCATGCCGATCGCATTACTTGACATATCTGCTCCTTCTGTTCTTGATCTACCGCGCAGGATCGCGGAAGTCTTTTGGTTGTTGTTCCTATTTAGTTATGAGCCGATTGAGAATCGACTGCGCCGATTATCAATGCGTCAAGAGGTGGTGGCTTACCAGGAAACCAAGCGGCGGCAACTGAACCTGTTGCCACTAGTACTTGTTCCCCAATTCCAGTGCCCAGGATGTCGAAAGCAACCAAGTGAGTACCTGTGCCTTCCACTTCAACCTCGAGTAGTGCCCCGTTTGGCATCCCCTCTATCCGTCGAGTGGTCCAGATGCTGCCGACTACCTTTGCTCGTAGCATTATTATTTCTCCCTTTCGACTTCTACTCCAAGGGCTCTGGCGCGATCGCGTCCGAGCGGGGTTAGCACTGCAGCCCTATTCAAAAGCAGGGTGGCGCCTTCTTGTGAAGCCCGTTTTACATCTCGCTCAGTTACCGCACCCCGTTCGATGCGGATCACTTTCTTTGATTCAGTGATTACTGGTGACGAGATCGATGGTGTTATCCGGAATCGGATAACACCATCGGCCAACTTGGCGCGCTTTATTGGATCTTCACACAACCGCGCCAACCGTCTGACGAATACGTCTACGTCGGCCTCGGTGTTCAGTGACACCAGCTCGTGATCGACGGGCAGTATTTCTACAGTTCCCGTTGGAGCATTTTGTACTGCCTTGTTCTTTATGGATGCAGGTAGCACTTCGCGCAGAACATCCCGAACAAGCGAACGCAAGTCGGCTTGAATCGGTGTAGTCATTTCAGTCATTTCAGATTCCGTAGAGTTTGTTCGGCGGCCTCAGCAGCTTGTCTCACGTCGGCTTCGCTTCCCGACAAGTAGACGCGCCCGGTAGCGCCGATCATTCGATAGTCGACGACCTTTATGTGCGCTGCCTTCTCTGCTTCATTGGTTGCCAAAATTGCATATGAGGCGGGTTGGACCTCAAGTACAAAGAGAGACTCCCCAGGCAGAGCCATCGAGCCTCCCTTGTTCCGGTTTATGAGGAAGGCATGTTGTGGATCCAGCATGGTGACTATTTCCGAAGCCAAAATTTGGGGCTTAGTCGCGTCGCTCTCATGTGCACCGAGTGCTTCAAGCACTGCAGCACCTGCAGCTCTGACTTGTGCAGTAGGGCCATGAATTTCCAAGTATCCGAATTGTCTTTCAACTACGAGCATTCCGGCCTGCACCCGAGCATGCTTTAGGGCGATATTGGTTAGCGGCTCCACATCCAAGCCGGGAGCAACCTCGATGATCAGGGCAGCCATGTTGCTGCGCGGCAATGAGCCTTTGATCCAACTGCCTAGGTAACACATCGTCTGTGGCTGCAATTGATCGATGAAAATAAAGGAACGAAGTTCAGCCACGGTCAGCCCTCGATAATTTCTCTGAGTTCTTCGATAATGAGCCGTCGGATCTCATCGCGAAGTTGCTCGGTCCCCGTGGTTGCGAGTTGATCCGAAGGCATGCTCGCTCTTTGGGGTTGGTCAGTGGCGTTAGAAGCATGGGGGTAAGCCGGAACCGGGCCGGTCGGTGCCTTCCAAGGATTTAAACCCTTGAAGTCAGCCATGACTTCTTTTGCACTTATGTTGTATGCAAGTCGCGTCCAATTAACCAGATGGCGCGGTTCTAGATTTTCGCCAACTGAAGATCCCCCAAAGTACCCGGTTCCGACAGTCATGGTTGGTGCCAAATTGGTTCCAATTCCTGAACTGCCAAGGCTATTTCCAGCATTGACGCTGACGCGAAGCACGCGCACCGCAGCTCCGTAATCCATAATGGTTGCCGCATCGCTGCTGTGAATTGCGGCGGAGTGGCCCGCGCCAGCGATACGCAGTATTGCGCAGGCAGCTTGGATGCCCCGCTGAGCACTGCTTACCCGTACTATTCCGAGGACCGGGCAGAGTTTTTCGTGGGCGAGTGGCTCCTCGGGGACCGGGAGTTCGAATGGCGCGAGCAGAATCTTGGTTCGCGGCCCGACTCGTATTCCAGCCTGTTCGGCGATCCATGCCGCGTCCTTGCCGACCAGCTTAACGTCGAAGTGGCCACCGGGGAAAAGCAAGTCTCGCACTTTGTCGCGCTCGTCATTTGTTAAAAGGTATGCACCATGGTGTTGCATGTGTTGAAGCAACCGATCAGCGACCTGCTCTTCGACAATCAGTACGCTTTCATTCGTGCACAGAATGGAATTGTCGAACGATTTGCTATCGACAATCTGCTGCGCTGCTTTCTGAAGGTCAGCCGTGCGATCCACGAACACCGGCACATTCCCTGGACCGACACCAATTGCTGGGTTCCCACTGTGGTAGGCCGCGCGCACAACAGCCGTTCCGCCGGTTGCCACGATGACATTTGTCCGCTCATCAGTCATTAGCGCGTTGATTAGCGGGATCGAAGGTTCCTCCACCCACTGTATGACGCCGTCTGGGGCGCCGGCTGCGATTGCCGCTTCAGCCATTGTCCGCGCAGCATCGCTGCAGACTTTGCGTGCGTATGGATGAGGGCTGATAACGATTGCATTGCGCGTCATTAGTGCCAGCAAGATCTTGAAATAGACTGTTGCTACCGGGTTTGTCGACGGCGTCAGTGCCAAAATAACGCCTGCAGGACGTGGAATCGAAACAATTTTTTTAGAATCGTCGATCTCAACACTCACGTAATCGTGACCTCGGTAGGCATCCACAATTCCCGTTGAGCATGCGAGGTTTTTAATCAATTTGTGTTCAGCGACCCCAAAGCCGGTTTCAACAACAGCGCGCTGCGCAAACTCTTCTGCCTTAGCGGCTCCAGCTGCTGCTGCCGCTTCTACGATTCGCCAAACGCTGGCTGCGTCATATTGGGCGAACGTCCTAGAAGCCCAATCAGCGCGCTCAAGCATCGCCCGCCCGCGAGGAACGCCGTTGGGTTCGATCATCATCTCGAATGGTTCACTCATCTTGAGGCCGAACCTCCTCGGTGAGTGCGGACCTCAAGCCAAGCGTTGCGGATTGCTACCTCAGTGCGGTCAAGTAGCTCTTCGGCTAATTCCGGCTTAACGAGTATCCCTGGTTTGTATTGGAGAACTCTTGGATCGAGAGTTGAGAAAATGGCCCACACGCCTGCGGCGTAAAGGTGTCGCATAACAAATTTGGCACCCTGAGGATGAGCGAATTCAAGGCCCATCACCACACCATTCTGTCGTATCCCAATAAACCAGTCGGGATAATCGGCTTGGATCCGGCGAAGCCCCTGACCGATGAAATCAGAGATGTAATGCACCATCGATCTAGTTTCGGGACGGTTGCATATTTCGAGCGTTTTTAGCGCTGCGATACAACCCAGTTCGGCGCCGCCAAAAGTTGAGATGTGTCCGAAACCATCCTCAGTGAGCCAACCTGACGCTCTCTCATTTAGTAAAACAGCGGAGATTGGATAGAGCCCGCCACTGATGCCCTTGCCCGTAACAAGAATGTCGGGAGTGATGCCGTGCTTTGTGATGCACCACAACTCACCGGTCCGCATCAAGCCCGTTTGTACTTCGTCGGCGATGTAGAGAGCGTCGTACTTTTCACAGAGTTTCTTTACCGCTTCGAGGTATCCGGGTTGAGGAAGTGGGAAACCGTAAGTGGCTGGGATGGTTTCCATAATGACTGCAGCTACATCACGTCCCTTGAGCGCCTGTTCCATTGCTTCCAAGTCGTTAAAGGGTACGTGTGGAAATTCCTCCGGTTGGTCCGCCAAGAAAAGTTTGGAGAACCGATCGTCTCCAGTGGCGACAGCCAAGCCAGTGTGACCGTGATATGCCTTCACGATCGAAACAATTTTCCGTTTTTTGGTCGTATGCCGGGCGGTTTTAAGTGCGATATCGATCGCTTCGCCTCCGCCTGATCCATAAACGACCTTGGTGAGACCTTCGGGTGCGGTAGCAATAAGTGCCTCAGCCAGGGCAGTTCGAGCTAGGGAGGGGAAGTGGTGATTTCCGATATCGAAGTGCTGCATAGCCAGGGTGATCGCCTGGACTACTTCGGGGTTGCGGTGACCTAGGTTGTAGGTGCCCCCGTTGAGGTGAACATCGATGAGACGCTTGCCCGACATGTCGTAAATGAAGTATTCCTCGCGCCGATCAATAACTAGCGGGATCCCAGCATCAACCCAGAAATCAGTCTTTCCTGGATTCCAATACTCCCTGGACTTCTCGAGCACCTCAGCTTTAGATGAAAACGAGAAAGATCCGTAGTCAAAGGGTGGTTGCGCCTTCTCAGGTCCACTCACGGGCCCACCGCCTTCCCTCCATTGATCAGGCTGCCCCACGGCACCTATCAGTGACCAAACTTTAACGGTATTTCAAACCAAATGGAAGACCAAATCGAGAATTGGTTTTTAAAGGTATGAATTTGCCTGCCCACAATTAATGGACTCAAAGTGCTTGCTCTACGTTGAGAAGGGTGCCATGATGCGCCGAATAGTGTGATCCATATCATGTACGTCTCTTCTAGAGTCCGTCCAGTGCAACAGACCGAAAAGGGGTTTTTGAGATGGCAAAAGTCAGTATGGAGCAGTTTGAAAATGCTTCGGTGCCCAGAGCCGAGAGCACCAATCACCTCAAGGTGGGGGCAGTCGGGCTCTTCGGGGTCCTCTTTATGGCGCTGGCAAACGCAGCCCCGATCACCGCCATGACCGGCAATGTGCCCATTGCGATCGCGTATGGCAATGGTACTTATGCCCCTGCTGGCTATCTAATCGCCACCGTTGTGCTGACACTCTTCACCATCGGATATGCCGCTATGTCGCGGTACATAACGACGGCAGGAGCGTTCTATGGGTTCATCAGCCACGGGTTGGGCCAGATCTGGGGGATGGCCACGGGTCTTCTTGCAACCATGGCATATATCGTTTTCGAAGGCTCGCTGATCGGGATCTTTTCCTATTTCGCCCATAGTGCGCTAAACACGTGGTTCTCGATAAACGTCAATTGGCTGCTTATCGCGATTATCGGCATTCTGCTGGCCGCGATATTCGGGTACTACGACATCAACATCGCTGCAGCCCTCCTTGGGTTCTTTCTGGTCTGCGAAGTAGTTCTGCTAACGGCGCTTGCCTTCTCTGTCCTGTTCAAGGGTGGAGGCTCGAACGGCCTAATGACTGCTTCACTCAATCCGATGAATGCCTTCAAGAGTCTGCCCACAGGCGGTGGACTCGGGATCAAGATGGGTACCGCAGCACTGCCGGCCGGAGCCGCAGCGATCGGTCTCTTCTTTGCGTTCTGGTCCTGGGTGGGTTACGAGACGACGGCGGTTTACGGAGAGGAATCACGCAACCCTAGGCATATCGTGCCTCGGGCTACTCTCATCGCTGTTGTTGGCCTAGGGCTCTTCTACACATTTGTTTCCTGGATGGTCATCGCTGGCAATGGCGCCAAATCAGCCATCGACAAATCGGCTAACAACTCAATTGGAATGTTCACAGATTTGGCAAAGGCCAACCTCGGCGGCAGTTGGATCACTTACATCTACTTATTCTTGATTGTCTCCGGTTCTTTTGCTTGCGCTCTGGCTTTCCACAATGTAGCTGCGCGTTACATGTATGCCATCGGGCGTGAGGTGCCGGCTCTGAGACGTAGTCTTGGCGCGACCCATGGGAAACACCACACACCACACATCGCTTCAATGGTGCAGTCTGTGATCACTCTGGCGCTCACTGTTGGTTTCTATGTATTCACCAACAACGGAAGCGATGCCACTCAAGGTGGATACATCTATGAGTACGGCCTACTCGCAGTTCTTGGCACCCTAGCAATTCTTATTGTGATGGTGGTCTGTTCCATCTCGGTGATCTGGTACTTCCAAGTGAAGAAGGTTCACGAAGGCAACATAATCACCACGGGCCTGGTTCCAGCACTTGGAGCCATTGGCATGCTCTATGTGGTGTACCTCCTGTTGAGCAACCTAACCTTCGCCGGAGGTGCAGCCGCCGGATCACCTTTCTTCAAGGCCATTCCATGGATTGCATTTACAACATTCCTTTTTGGATTAGTTGCAGCGGTGTGGCTCAGATCAAATAGGCGTGAAACCTTCGACGCGATCGGCCGCACAGTTCTAGAGGAGTCACGCGAGCGGGTTTAAATCTGTGATTATGATCGAGGCGGATTGAGCTTTACTGAGTTCTATCCGATTATTCAAGATTGGGGGGCGTGGGATGCCTGAGAGCATGAAGCGCCCTCCTTTCCTTGAATACCGGCTCGATTTCGAAGCTGACCCATCCCATCTCGTATATACCTTTGGTGGGGTTGAACCGGTCTTGAGCGTCGCACCAGGCACGGTTCTTTCGACCTCGACGCTGGACTGTTTCGCCGGGCGAGTTCGCTCAACTAACGACCGGGTGAGCCAAGTTTGTGACCCGCGTTTCATCAATCCGCAGACTGGTCCTTTCTACGTCGAGGGAGCAGAACTCGGAGATACTCTCGCCGTGCATTTTGTTTCAATTGAACCGCGCGACTCTTGGGGCGTTAGCACCACTGTTCCATTTTTCGGTTCATTAACAGGCACAAATACGACAGCGCTATTGCACGATGCGCTTCCTGAGCGAACTTGGTTTTATGAGATTGATCGAGCAGAACACCTTGTGCGTTATGCCGCACTGGACACTTCGTTCACTGCTGGTTTACCACTGGATCCAATGCATGGCACCGTGGGTGTCGCACCAGCATTGAGAGAGGTGCGCTCTTCGTTAGCGCCCGGTGACTGGGGTGGAAACATGGACACTCCTGAAATGCGCGCCGGTGTCACCTGTTATTTGGGGGTCAATGTTGAGGGAGCGATGTTCAGTTTTGGTGATGGGCATGCCCGACAGGGTGAAGGAGAAACCTGCGGGGTAGCCGTCGAGTGCGCGATGGATACCGTCGTCATTATCGACCTCATCAAAGGGGTCACCACTGCCTGGCCGAAGTTGGAAAGTGATGATTTCTTGATAACTACCGGATCAACCAAACCTCTTGAGGATGCTTTCCGGATCGCTCAGGTGCAAATGGTTCGATGGGTCACCGAGTTGACCGGCCAGTCGGAGTTGGATTCTTACCAACTAGTCTCGCAGGTTTGCTTGTCGCCGGTGGCCAACGTGGTTGATACGGCATACACGATGGTGGCCAAGGTTCCGAAGGCTATTCTCGGTCGGACAACACCGATGCAGAACACGCATGCAAAACTTCGACGCACAGCCGCGGCGTGGCTCGGGGAAAGGTAGAGACGTGGCCCGAGTAACTCGTAGCGAAGTCGATCTGGATTTGGCGCGACGGATGGCCGCCGCCGCGCTCCAAGCAGCGGCAAATGAGCAGGCACTAGTGTCGGTCGCGGTAGTAGACGGTGGCGGTCACCTCATCTGCTTTGAGCGGATGAATGGTGCTGAAATAGCCGGTCCGGTGCTGGCCGTGGATAAGGCTTATACGGCAGTTGCCCATCGAGCAGGCACTCATGAACTCACCTCGCTCGTCGGCCCCGGTGGTCCACTCGCGGGCATGCATTCAGCCAATCAAGGCCACTTCATCTGCTTTGCGGGTGGATTGCCACTCTGGTCGGAAGGAAGAGTCGTGGCTGGGGTCGGAGTGAGTGGCGGGACGGCTGAGCAAGATCTCGCGGCTGCGACGGCGGCCAAAGAACTTTTCGTTGAGGCCGAGGCGCAGGCTTGAACTCCGAGGAATCTCAACCTATTGGGCGGTTCCGTTTCATGAACGCCCAATCAGTCAACCTTGATGGATTTGCAATTGAAGATCCAGAACTTGGCTTGATTGCCTTCAATTCTCCTGCTGACCCGCAGCCATCCCTGGTACTCGGGTCTGATGGCGAAGTAATTGAAATGGATTCTCGGGCAGCTTCTGACTTTGATGTAATCGACGAGTTTGTGGCTAGACACGGTCTTGATCTAACGGTTGCCTCCGAAGCAATGGCGTTAAGTGATTTGGACTTCGCCCAGATGGTGGTAGACCCAAATGTCTCGCGGGCTGAGGTGTTGCGGTTGGCAGCTGGAATGACCCCAGCCAAGCTGGCTCGCTCCCTCTCGCAATTGCGCCCGATTGAGTTGGGAATGGCGATGACCAAACTTCGTGCACGTCGTACCCCGAGCAATCAGGCGCACGTCACCAATCGTTCAGATGATCCACTGCTACTTGCCGCAGATGCGGCGACGGCGGCAGCATTTGGTTTTCGGGAGATAGAGACGACGGTTCCAGTTCTTGGCGATGCACCATCAAATGCCATCGCAGTTTCCATTGGCGCTGCCGTTGGCTCCCAAGGTGTGTTAGTGCAGTGTTCAGTCGAAGAGGCATTAGAACTCGAAATGGGCATGCGAGGATTGGTCTCTTATGCCGAAACCATCTCGCTCTATGGAACTGAGCAAGTATTCGTCGATGGTGATGACACCCCATGGTCTAAGGCGCTGTTGACATCTGCCTACGCGTCGAGGGGCATCAAGATGCGGGTCACTTCTGGCGGTGGCTCCGAGGCGTTGATGGGTGCTGCCGAAGGGCGCTCAATGTTTTATTTGGAAGCTCGTTGTGTAGCGCTAGCTCGCGCAATTGGGTCGCAGGGAGTCCAGAACGGCGGGATAGATTCAGCCGCAGTGGCCGGCTCTGTACCAGGCGGAGTGCGCTCGCTAATGGCTGAGAATGTGATGGTGATGGCGCGCAACCTCGAAGCGTGCGCTGGCAATGACGCGTTGATGTCGGAGTCGGATGTGAGACGGACTTCGCGCACTCTGCCAATTCTGTTGGCAGGTGCAGATTTCATTACCAGTGGCTTTGGTTCAATTCAACGTTACGACAATATGTTCGGGCCTAGCCAGTGGAATGCCGAGGATATTGATGACTTCCTCGTCATCCAGCGTGATTGGGGCGTTGATGGTGGCCTCCGCACTGCCGACGAGCGGAATGTCGCCGCCCTACGTAGGCGAGCAGTTGACGCAGTCCGCGCTGTCTACCGGCACCTTGGTTTAGCCGACTTCACTGACGAGTGGGTGGAACAGGCAATCGATGCAGCCGGATCAAAGGATGTTCTTGAATCGGATTTGCTGACTCCTCTGGTTGCTGCGCGGATCATTCGCGAAACAGGCATAACGATGATTGATGTGGTACGTGCTCTCTATGAGACAGGTTTTGAAATCGAAGCAAGCCGCATATTAGAAATGCTCAAAGCTCGAGTAGCCGGTGACTATTTACAGACTGCTGCGATTTTTGATGAGTCATTCAACGTCTTATCACTTGTGACTGATCCGAATGATTACGCGGGTCCTGGCAGCGGCTATGTTCCTAGCGCCGATCGTCAGACTGAAATAGATGCCATTCGGCAACAGCGGTCAGTGGCTGATTTGCGTGCGGAGCAGACCGCGCACAGGTCGCAGACACTCCACTCAGTTGGACAAGCCAGCCCTGGTAGTGATCCACGAGAGGTTGTCATCGGAGTTTCGCCAGCTGTAGGTAGAGACATCTGGCTCACTCTCTCTGGTCTGACAGTGGTGGAGGCATTAAGCGAACTTCTTGCAGGGCTCGAAGAAGAAGGATGCGTCGGCCGGGTGGTACGAGTGAACGCGACTTTGGATCTCGGAATGATCGGTTTGTTGGCCGCGCGCCTCTCCGGCTCAGGAATAGGAATTGGGTTGCAGGGCAAGGGAACTGCATTGATCCACCGGCGAGATCTTTCCCCCCTTGCTAACTTGGAGTTGTATAGCGTTGCCCCAACGCTTGATGCTTCGCTCTATCGACTGCTCGGCATAAACGCTGGTCGGCATGCGAAGGGCGCCACCCCCGAGCCGGCACGCAATCCATATTCAGACGAGGCGATCGAGGCTCGTTATCACACGAAAGTGGTTGCACTAGTGGATATCGAAAGACAGCACGTAAATCCAGATAGCGGCATTGAAGAACTGAGGGTTGAGTTGTGAGCAGGGTTGGTGCGTCGGGACGTGATCTTTCCGAGGTGACGTTAGAAGCAGTGCGAGAAAACGAAGTAGTGATGACTGATTTGAGCATTCACCCCGACACTCTTGAACACCAGGCAAAAGTTGCACAGGCACATGACAATCCGCAATTGGCTGCAAATTTTCGTCGCGCTGCAGAACTGACTGCACTGTCTGATGGGGAAGTATTGGCTTTATATGAAGCGTTGCGACCGCATAGATCGACAGGTGAAGAGTTGGACTCCATGGCGCGTTCTCTTGAGGGTCGAGGTGCGGTGCTTGTTGCAGCACTTTTTAGAGAGGCCGCAGAGGTTTATGCCCAGCGTGGCTTGCTCAGGCACTGATGCTTATAGCTGGCGTTGATGTAGGGAACACCACCACTGAAGTGGTCATCATTGACACACATAGCGACCCACCAGAGTTACTTGCTTTCGATCGAGTTTCAACACGCGGTGTGAAAGGTTCCGCTGAAGCTTTTCGCGGAGCGGCCGAACTCGTCCGCCGTTTAGAGAGACGGATTGATCGGCGCATCGATTTGATATCTGCTGCACCACAACTTCCAGTGACTACTCGCCTTGCCAGCATCTCTGAAACGGCCCCAGATACTGGGCGTCTCGAAGTGTTGGCCGCAGGTGGCGATACTCCAGGCAGGGTAGGTGTTGCTGTTGGAATACCGGTGTGGGGTCACACAGAAGTTCGTGAATTTAATCAACCAATCATCCTGCTCTTTCCAGTTGGAACCGGGTTTAAAGCTGTCGTCATAGCAGTCAATGATTGGACGAAACACGGTAATGATGTTCGCGGTTTGTTGCTAGCCAATGACGAAGGTGTCTTAGTATCAGCGCGTTTAGATTCTAAGTTTCCGATCGCAGACCAAATCAATGTAGAACGGGTAGCACTTGCCATAAGAGTGGCTTTGGAAGTTCGTCCTGCAGGGTACGCGCTAAAAGAGTTGAATGATCCGGTCCGTCTCTCGTACCTCTTGGGTCTTGATGAATCAGAACGCAGCCACGCACTTGCGGTAGGAGAGACGCTGGGCGATTCGTCGCGTGGCTTGATACTTCTGCACACACACGCGCTTGCCAGAATGATCTTGCCGACGGTTTCGGAATTAATCCGCGATCAAAGATTTGAAACAGATGATGTTTGGACTGTTGCACTTAGAGAAGTAGCAGCTTCTGTTGCGCATCGGATTGATGCGACCACATCGAGGATGATTGTTGTCGCATCTCTCTCTTCAGAAAGCAGACAGTCAAGTTCCACTGACATTCTCAGCGAAGAATTAAACGTGAATCTGAATTTGATTCCGGCCGAAACGACTGCCGCACGAGTCGGAGCGTTTACTACGCCTGGAGCTCGACAGGGATCCCTAGTCGCAGATTTAGGTGGTGGAACCATCGATGTAATGGGCGCCTTGAGTGGCGAAGTCGTGGTCGCAGGGGCTGGTGAAATGCTCACTGCTGGTGTCTCGGCTTTTTTACAAATTCCACGAGGAGCAGCTGAGTGGGTAAAGCGAGGCCCATCTTCGCGAGTTGAAGATCCGCAAATATTGCTCGCCGAAGATGGCATTCGCACTTTTCTTGATCACCCGGCCCCCACGGCTGTACTTGGTTCGCTAGTGGTGCCAGGCCCAGCAGGCCTCTTGCCGTTTTCTAGATCTCTTGCCCCAGCGTCATGGCGAGCGCTTCGACTTCGTTTGAAGCAACGGGTGATCGCAGACAATCTTGCTCGCGCGCTGGAATGTCTTGATGATCCTTCGCCAGAACTGCTATTGGTCGGTGGAGTAGCAGGAGACGAAGAACTTCTTGGCCTATTACGGAATTCGTTACCAGGCGTTGTCGTCGGTCGCTGCGACGTGGCCGGAAAATTAGGACATCGCTACGCAGTGGCCTATGGGCTTGCCCTTCTCGCGGTCTCTTAAATTTCTTTTAGGCGCCTTCATCTCTTGAAGCATGCGCGCGAATTTGCTCAGCCCAACGCTGGGTAACCTGGGCCCATGTTGAATCAAGCTGACTCTGTTCGATTTCGACGTCGGCGATTGATTCCTCGCGGTACTTTCTTCCCTGAGCACCAACCTCAGGGTACAAACGCGACCACGTATTCACTTCGCTCGTTGAAACTTCGGGGTGGAACTGCACGCCCCACGCGCACGGACCTATCCGGAATGCCTGGTTTTCGTAGGCGTCGTTGCTAGCAAGTAGCACCGCGCCCGCTGGCAGTCGGGTCACCGCCTCCTGATGGAATTGAAGCGCGTATGAGATCGCTGGGAGACCTCTAAAGAGCGGATCGTCGTTTGCGTCAATCTGTAGAGGTTGGATGCCGACCTCCGATCCATTTGCGCCGCGTTCTGCGGTGCCTCCGAGGGCGGTTGCCAAAAGCTGGGCACCAAGACAAATTCCCCACATTGGGACCGCCTCACCAACTGCTCTCCGTACGAGCGCTCGAAGAGTGGGTAACCATGGAGCATCCAAATCGTCGTGAGGGCCCACTGAACCGCCAAGAATTAGGAGCCCATCGGCCTCGATAAGTTCCGGTATTGCATCTCCCGCATATGGGCGGCAGATCTCTAACTCGATCCCCTCGTCCATCAGCCAGTTGCCGACTTTCCCGGGCCCAGCAGCTGGCTCGTTCTCAATCACCAGGACTTGAAGAGCCTGTCTGCGGGGGCTTTCTGGTCGATTGACGCCAGAGGTAGGGAGGGGAACCGTCACAGAAACACCCTATCAATGAGTTGTTGTGTGCCATTCTCTTAGGCCCCTCACGAGGGTGTCCCGTCCGGACGGCGATGCGTAGACTCGGAAATTCGAGGTCACGTTTGCGTACCTGCGAAACGATAAAGAGAGTGTTGCCCCCGAACAGGATCGGACCAGCAGAGCGGTTGATGACAAGGGCGTCAGGCACCAGTCGAGCAAGAATCCCCCACGCGTAGACCCAAACGAGTTGCTCGGTCCTGGTCGATTACCACGTCGCCTAACTGGACATCAAGCGGATATGGCATCGACGATCGCGTGCACTTTCGGGCCTACCGTACGCTGGGCCTGATCGGGGTCAATCCACGAACTCGACGGTCTCGACAAGGTTCAGCGATCTGTGCAACGTGTTGCCGACAGGACAGGTCTCGACCCCGTGCCTGAGCAGCTGCTGCTGCTCAACACTCAGTTTTCCGCGCACCGTCACGTGCGCAACGATCTTGGAGATGCGTAGGTCGCGCTCCCCGGGGTCGAGTGGCCCGCTGGTTGGGCGGTTGACCTTCAGCGACAGCCGAACGGTCGCCGTCTCGTAATCGAACCCCCCCTGCCGGGCTACACCGCGCAGCGTTCCTGCGATACAGCCTCCCAATGCCGATAAAATCAACCCGAATGGGTTTGGCCCAACCCCATCGCCTTGGAATTCCCGAGGCTCATCGATCACCACTGCGTGCTCGCCGCCTATTACCGCCAACGACGAGAAATTCTCGAGATTCGTCACGATCACGTCGCGATTAGCCGACTCGCTCAAGGGCCCTCCTCATGTACACCGTCTCTTGCCATTAGACCGGCCCAGACCCATCGGCCCATCGGCGCTTCAATCCTACCGATGCTAGACACGGACCGATCTCGGAGTGGTAGCGGAAGATGCCCAGGATCGACAACAACTTTTGGCACGTCTGGTCGGACCCGAGATGGATGGAGCCTCCCCCAACCCCGCGAAAGGGTGGATCCGGGTTCAGCCACGCTCATGATGGGCTTGGACGTGTCGATAACTTCACGACATAACTCATCCTTGAACTCCTGACTAAACCGTCGATGCTATGCAGGCATACTGTGGATCTCACTTTCAGCAGAACTTTCAGTTTAAGAGCTAAAAGGTTCCACTGGCGTGCCACAGATTTTCCGGACTTGCTGACGTTCGAGGAGTACTCCATCCTCATTTCGGGGGTAGAGGCCCGATCTTTCCGGGGAGACCCCTTGGAGCGGACGACGGGAATCAAACCCGCGCTGTCGGTTTGGGACGCTGATGTCGTGCAATTCCACTACGTCCGTGTCCTGAACTCAACGATGTTGCCACGAGTCGTTGTTGAGGCTGTGGTGACCGGGTCGCCTTTCGTGCGGACAGTGATTCGAGTCCGGTCGGCTCTGAAAAGGTCGTGCGAGTGTTCGATCGGTATGCCGCTGGAGTCGAGGCTAGTTCGGGTAATGGAAAGCAGCGGTGAGCCCGCCGCCACTCCGAGTATGAGTCCTTCGTCGGCAGTTGCGAATACAACTTCGATTTTCTCTTCTGCCTCGATGGGTTCGATGCCGTATTCGCTCTGCAGCAATTCGTAAAGAGAGCCACCAAGTGGGAGCTCCAACAAGCCAGGGAATCTTTCCGCAGCCAACCGAGCATTTTCTAACGAGATTGGGGTGTGCTTGGACACCTGAGGGAACCCGTTCCGGGCTAGCCATGCGGTCATTTTGCGGCGCCCGTAGAGAATTTCCGGTTGCCGGCGGCCCTTCGCATCATGCTTGCGCAACCCGCGGAGCACGTCGACGATAGTGGCGTCGGAGTAAGCGCGGGCTGCGGGCGCTCGTGTCTTCCACGCCCGATACGACCTTGGAGCAACAGTGATGCCCTGCTCGCGCAGGGCATCACACGTTGACTCGA
>ORJL010959244.1_pt1 | contig 22573 bp, 23 predicted proteins | sample 1779941 | NCBI WGS metagenome assembly ORJL01 (sample SAMEA104232317, study PRJEB22302) | groundwater metagenome | biome: forest; feature: aquifer; material: groundwater | place: USA | collected 2011-08-07 | depth 5.8 m
ACGCAATACGGCGAATCGGTGGCGATGCGCCTGCTCAATCGCAGCACCGGAGTCCAGGGCCTGGAAGGCCTGGGCATGCCGCCGCTGCTGCTTGCACGCCTGCAGCAGATCATCCGCCGCAGTACCGGCATGGTGCTCGTGACCGGACCGACCGGAAGCGGCAAGACCACGACCCTGTACGCGGTGCTGTCGGAGCTCAACACGGTGGAATCCAAGATCATTACCGTGGAAGACCCGGTGGAATACCGCCTTCCGGGCATTAATCAGGTGCAGGTGCACGAAAAGATCGATCTCACTTTCGACCGGGTCCTGCGCTCGGCCCTGCGCCAGGACCCGGACATCATACTGGTGGGCGAAATGCGTGATCGAGACACGGTGGAAACGGGTCTGAGAGCCGCCCTGACCGGCCACATGGTGCTTTCCACCTTGCACACAAACGATGCGGCGAGCACCCCGCTGCGGCTGCTGGACATGGGGGCCCCGCGCTTCATGGTGGCCTTGTCGTTGCAATTGGTGATCGCGCAGCGGCTGGTGCGGGTGATCTGCGAGACCTGCGCCGAGCGCTACGAGCTGCTTCCGAACGAGCACGAATGGCTGGAGGCGGAGCTGCGCGGCCGCGTGGACGAATCTTCGTACTTCCGGGGAAAGGGGTGCTCGCATTGCAACGGTACGGGCTATCTCGGGCGGACCGGCGTTTACGAAATGCTCGACATGACCAGACCGGTGGTGGAGGCGGCGAACCAGCCCGATCCGCTGCTGTTCATCGAGGCGGCGCGCAAGCAAATGGGCGGGAAAACGCTGCGCCATCATGCGGCCCAGCTCGTGGCGCAGGGCAAGACCACGGTGTACGAGGCGATGCGGGCCTCCAGCCAGTTCGAGGATTAGGGCGGCATGCCTTCCTTTGCCTATAAGGGACGGGACACCGGCGGCGAGCTCGTGCGCGGCGTAATCGAAGGGGCCGACAGTGCGGCCGCGGCGGGTGCGCTGTCCAGCCTGGGCATCACCCCGATCGAGATCAGCGCCTCCTCCTCCCCGGCCGGCCCCGGGCAAGGCGGCGTGCTGTCGCGAATGATGCAGGAAAAAGTGACGCGGACGGAAATCCTGCTGTTCAGCCGCCAGATGCACACGCTGTTGAAGGCGGGCGTGCCCATCGTGCGGGCGCTGACCGGACTGCAGGAATCCGCCAGCAACAAGGCATTCAAGGCGCTACTGGGCAGGGTCAGGGAGGGACTGGAAAGCGGTCGCGATCTTTCCGTCTCGTTGCAGCGGGAAGTGCCCGTCTTTTCGCCGTTTTACGTCAGCATGGTGCGCACCGGCGAAATGACGGGAAAGCTGGAAGAGGTCTTCTGGGAACTTTTCCACCACCTCGAATTCGAAAATTACATTCGCGACCAGGTTCGCTCGGCACTGCGCTATCCTACGTTCGTGGTTGTGGCGATGGCGGTCGCGCTGGTGGTGATCAGCATCTTCGTGATCCCCGCGTTCGCCAAGGTTTTCGCGGGCTTTCGCGCGGAGCTGCCGCTCGTGACCCAGGTCATCATCGGCTTCTCCAATTTCGTGGTGGCGGCGTGGCCGATCATGTTGGGCGCGCTGATCGCCGCGGTATTGGGTTTCCGGAGTTTCGTGAGTACGCCCTGGGGAAGATTCGCGTGGGACAGGTTCAAGCTGCACATTCCGATCGCGGGCAAGATCGTGCTCAAGGCGACCTTGTCGCGGCTGGCCCGCAGCTTTTCCCTGGCGTACCGCAGCGGCGTTCCCGTGGTGCCGGCGCTGAGCCTGGTCGCGCAGGTGGTCGACAACGACTTCGTCGCCCAGCGCGTGGAAAGGATGCGCGAAGGCGTGGAGCGGGGCGAAAGCGTTCTTCGAACTTCGATGGCGTCCGGGATATTCACCCCGCTCGTGCTGCAGATGATTACGGTGGGCGAAGAGACGGGTGCGCTCGACGACCTCATGCAGGAGGTCGCGGACATGTACCAGAACGAGGTGGAATACGAGCTGAAGACGCTGGGCGCGCAGATCGAACCGATACTGATCGTCTCGCTCGGTGTCCTGGTCCTGATCCTCGCGCTAGGCGTGTTTCTGCCGATGTGGGACCTGGGCAAGGCGGCATTGCATACCTGATCTGCACGCGAATGGATGATAGCGGATGCCGGGAGTTCGTCATTCCGGCGCAAGCGGGAGTCCAGCGTTGACAAGCAAACGCTCAAAGCGGAATTGGACGATTGTCGAGGGTCAGATGAACAAGCTTCAGTCCGGCTTTACCTTGTTGGAACTGGTAACGGTGATCGTGCTCATCGGCATACTTGCCGCCACGGCGACGGCGAAGTTCGTCGATTTCAGGAACGACGCGACCCAGGCGGCCGTGAAGGGAATGGCGGCGCAGCTGAACGCGGCGATGGAGCTCAACAAGAACGCGCGCCTGATGAACATAACCTTCGCCGCGACCATCGACAACTGCTCGCAGGCGGGTACGCTCATGAGCGGCGGATTGCCGACGGCGTATGCGCTCGCGGCGCTGCCGCTGACCGCGCCGTTTCAAACCGGGATCTGCACCGTGTCGTCAGTCGCACCCGACACCATTTCCGCCACCTTTGTCGGCTACGGGATCAGCTCGTAGCACATCGCCCTGCGAGTTGCGGCAGGCGCGGATGGAATCCCTTCCTTGGTAAGAGGCGCCTCGCGCAGCGAGGCGGAGCGGTTCAAGCGTCAACCCACGCTACCACCACCCCCGCGCTTCGCGCGACCCCTCCTCGCAAGAGGCAGGGCGCGGGCTCAGCTCACGAACAATCGCTGACTACAACCGTGTAGACAGGCGCCGTGGTCGCATCCGCGGCCTTCGTGTATCCCACTTCGCACTTCGTCACGTCCTGCGCCTTGCCGTGCTGGACCGCGCCATCGGGGTAAGTGCCATGCGTACCGACGGCGAGATCGCCGCTGAGCACCAGGGCTTTTGCAAGCTCGGTAGCGTCCTTGGCGTAACCGTACTGGGTGCTAATGGCGATCGTGCCCCCCGATCCGTCCGCCTTGGGATAATCAATCGACGCGCCCGTGGCGCCGGAAGACAGCGATACCACGTTGGCGATGGACGCCTTCGCGAATATGGTTTCGTTTGCCTGCTTCATCACGCCCGCGGTGCTCTTGATCACTCCCGCGCGGGCATCCGCGCCCAGGCTCACCAGCTTCGGAACCGCCACCGCCGCCAGGATGCCGACGATGGTGATCGTCACCACCAATTCCGCCAACGTAAAACCCGTTTGCAGGCTCTTCATCGGTCTCACCTCTTTTTCAACGTGTCGGAGCCGCGGTCCGGACAGGGTCCCGGCCGTGGAAGCGGCTCTCATGTGTGGGGCGCTGCGCATCGGGCGGGACTCCCGTGCCGACGCGCAGCGCGGCTTCGACGCGATGGGCGGCTTACGAGCAGTCCCTGACGACGGTAAGCACCCGAGGTGCGACGTTGGTGCTCTCGGCCTGCGTGTACCCGACTTCACAGTCGGTCGCGGTCTGGGCTTTCTTGTGATAGACCGTGCCGTCGGGGCCGGCGTCCGAGGTCGCAGTCAGGTCCGTATAGTTCGAATTGTAGGCGAGCCCGTCTGTGCCGATGTCGGTGGTATCGGCAGTTCCGACCGCAAGATCGGGATTCGCGACCAAGGCCTTGTACAATTCGGTGGCGTTCGCGGCATAGCCGAAATGCGTGGTAATGGACTGACCGCCTAGTGTGATACTCGCACCCGTCGCACCGCTCGACAGGTTCAGGATGTTGGCGCTGGAGGCCTTCGAGTAGATCGAATCGTTGGCCAGCCTCATCGCGTCAGCCGTGTTTCGTATCACCGACGCCCTCGCATCGGCATTCAGGTTTGCGAACCTCGGTATGGCCACCGCTGCCAGAACGCCGACAATGGTTACAGTCGTTACCAATTCCACCAACGTAAAACCGGATTGCTTCTTCTTCATGACTTCCTCCTTCGGTAAACAAGGCCGCAGCCTCAGGACGGCAGAGCCGCAGCCCTGCCGACACCGCTTCAGCGGTCGACCATAGGCCAGGAGTCCAGCGCTGTCAACAGATCGAGCGTCGGCCTGCCGCCTGTTTCCTCGGCCCCGGGGGGCGCCGCCCGGTACGTGCAGGCCGCCGCGCAGTGGCGGACTGCTCAAGCCCCTGCGACCACCAAGTCCTTGACGTAGCAGGATGTTTTCTCTGGCTCGACCCTCAGAGGCCCGATGTCGAAACGGTCGATGTATCGGGTGTCCGACGCGTTGATCACCACCCCCCACGCGATGCCCTGGTTGGTGTCCAGGAGCTTGCCGGCACCGGATCTGTGTTCGCACACGACCAGGATGTCCTTCACGTCGCGCGCGCCCTTGTTGACCACGGTGACCGCGATGACCATCCTGCTGCCCGGCCTGCTTTTCGTCCAGGTGAAACCGAAATCCAGATTGCTGATCGCTTCGGCGCGAGCTTGCGCCGCCGGGTCTGACGGGCGGGACGGGCCAGCCTTGTCAGGCGGGCTGTTGCGTTGATAGGTGATCAATCCCACCACGATGAGCAAGCACGCCAGCGCGATCGCCAACATGGGAACGCGTTTTCGAATTCTCGCCCCGCATTTCGGGCAGATCTTCACCCCTTCGTCGACCGGCCACCAGCATTGCCTGCATCTTACGGTTGCCAAGCGCCCTCCCGGCCATTGCGGGTGCGAGAAACCTTCCCCGCCCCGCTGTCAGCGAGGCGCATCGGCCGCTTCGTCATTGCGGTCTCCTGGAGCCGGGTTCCTCGCACGGAGATCGCGCAGCGCCTTCTCGCCTTCGCTCCGCAATCCGGCGAGCGCCCCGTCGCGCGCCTCGGGCATCCGCCGCAGATCCGCCACGATAGCGGGCAGCACGTCCGGGAAAACCGTGACGGCCTGGCGCCAGAGCGCTTCGGCTTGCTGCGCCTGACTGTCCAGCGCGAGCAGCAGCGCGCATTTATACGCGACCTGCCAGATGGGGTAGAAGCGCAAGGCGTCGTTGCACAGCGCGAGTTGTTCCTTCAGCGGCCCTCCCTTGACCGGCATGGCGGCCGCGAGGCGCAGGTCGATGTGCGCCGTGAAGAGCACGTTTCGCCGCAGCTCCGCCAGGCGTTCGGGCGATTCCACCGGCGCGCCCTGCGCGGCGGGCCGGATCAACGGTAGCACCCCCTCGCGCAGCGAAGCGTAGTCCAGCATGGCATTTGCGAGGAACAATCCTCCGACCAGCATCATCGCCGCCAATGACGCGCGCATCAGGCGCGGGGACTGCAACGTGTAGCCCGCGGGATCGGCGGCCCCCAGCATCAGCGCGAAGGGACCGAGAAAAAACGTGTACCAGAGCGGATATTCCAACATGCTGTGTATCGATATCACCGCGAGCAGGGCGAGCGCGAGCCAGCGTTCCGCGGTCGGCTCGGTCCTGAGAACGCGGACCAGCCAGGCGAACAACCCGCCGGCCACCAGCAGCGTCGCGAAAAGGCCGAGTTCGGCCAGCAACTGCATCACGACATTGTGCGAATGCTCGGCGACCACGCCGCCGAGTCCCAGTCCCGCCAGGAACGTCTGCCAGGAGAACTGTCCCACTCCGGCGCCGAGCAGGGGAGCAGACGAGAAGATCTCCAGCGCGGCCGTCCAGAGCCGCAGCCGCGTGGGGTCCGAGGGCGAATTCACGAGGCGCGCCAGACTGGTCTCGATGTTCGCTCCGGGGAACAGGCGATAGAGGTTGGCCATTCCCATGTCCAGCGCCGCAAAGAGGCAGAGCAGGGCGAGCGCGCCGGAAAGCAGACGCCGCGAGGTGTCGCCGTCGGGCGCACGCCGATGCCAAACGAACGACAGCACGGCGACCGCCATCAGGTGCAGGGACACGCTGCGCGATGCGGACAGGATCGAGGCGGAAAGCAGCATGACTGCCACGGACACGAACGTCGTCCAGCCCAGGCGCCGTTCAGCGAAGAGATAGACTGCCGCGGCGCACGCCAGCCAGAGCTGGTTGGCGAAGTGATTGCGCTGTGCCAGATTGCCCATGACCGAATCCGTCGTGAAGACCAGACCGGCGAGGGATCTCACGTCCGCGAATTGCATCAGACCCGCCAGCGTCCCGAGCAGGCCGCCGACGAGCACGCCCCACGCCACGGCAAGCGCCACGCGCCCCAGACCGATCGCTCCGGCGAGCGCATGTCCGAGCACGGCCAGCATCCCCGCCCAGACGAGATAGAGCATGAACACCAGTGTCTGGCTGGGGTAGGTCGGATGCAGGGCGACGAGTTGCAGGAGCGCGACTGCGACCAGGCCGATGGGAACGACGATGACCCGCGGCACGGCGGCGGCGCGTGCCGCCTCGCCGAACTGCATCGCAACGCACGCTGCGAGCCCCAGGGCGGCTGCGAGCCATTCGCCGTAGAAGTGCCGGAAGAGGGGATAGTGGCGGGGTTCGAGGAAGGGTGCGCAGACCATCGCCGCGAGGAGCAGGAGGCTCGCCCGGGCGCTCCAGCCCATGCTTTTCCCGGTCAACAACACGGGCCAGTCATTGAATATACGCGCCTTTCCAGTTCGGCTGGTGCAGCGGCCGGGCCGCGGCCCGCTGAAAGTTCAGATCGACTTGGCCGAAGCCGGTCGCCGGTAACAGCACATTTTTCATTTTATCGCACAAATCCCGTCCCTTCCGGCGGTGTTCGGCGGGGCGGACCGGAAGGTTCGCCATGTTCTGGAATTTCTGTGCTATCTTATTGACTAGGCGCCGGAAACCTGAATCGATGGTCAGCGCTGCCGATCCTGAGCGAAGGAGGGACAAGATGAGACCAGGCTTGAACTTCGTGGGCGATATCTTTCAGAGCGGCCTAATGCTCATCCTGCTGTTGGCGTGCGCGGGGAGCCTGGTGTACGGCGTATGGATGCTGCTGCAGCCGGCGACGGCATTGCGCTTCAATCGAAGCGCCAGCAGGTGGGTGCCGACGGACAACATCGCAAGCGCGCTGGACGACAGGCACAGCACGGAGCGCTTGATTTACCGGCATCACCGCATTCTTGCCTCAATCCTGATCGCGGGCGGACTCTACATGATCTACGCGTTGTCGGGAGGCCGGTGGCGGGCCGGCATCGTGGAAATGTTCAGCCAGAAGGGGCCTTGGATGGACGTCGTGCGCGACGCCGCGGGAGTGCTGATGCTTCTGGTCGGCGTCATCGCGCTGGTGGTCGGGACCATCATGTTCATCAGGCCCAGTCTGCTGAAAGGCGCCGAGTTCTGGCTCAATCGGTGGGTCGCGACCGACAAGACCTTGAAGCCGCTCGATGTCGTGATCGATGCCCCGGACCGGTTCGTCGAGCGCCACGCACGACTGTTCGCTGCGCTGATCGTGGTCGGCAGCCTCTACGCGCTGCTTGCCCTGTTGCCTTTGTTATCGGCCTTGATCTAGCGCCGTGCCGAGGCGGCGGCGCCCTGGCGGGCGCGGGGCTTGGGTAGCCGTCGCCAGATTCGGAACAGCGGAACACCAAGTATTTGGCAACCATAGGTGAAAATGAGTTGTTTGGCGTGTTGGACTGTGCTATTAATTTCAAGGAGTAACACCAGGCAGGGCAGACGTAGGCACAGCGAACCGAACCGGGATGCAGCATCGGGCGAATAGTGCAAGGGTGGTGCGGCGCTGCGGCGCGAATCACCGGCGTTATTCCCTTACAGGGCCGCGGCCCTCAGTGAAGCAAGGAGAGCAACCATGGGCGACAAGCAACAATCGGGCTTTACGCTGATCGAGTTGGTGATGGTCATTGTCATTATCGGAATTTTGGCTGCAGTCGCAGTACCCAGGTTCCTGGACGTCCGCGATGAGGCGTCTCAGACCGCGGTAAGGGGGGTCGCCGCGAGCCTGGCCGCAGCGTCGGCGATGAACAAGTCGGCGCGTCTGATTGGTGGGGCGCTCGGCGGCACCGGCGGCACCGTTTTCCAGAACGTAACTGACTGCGCGGGGTTCAGCAATCTCGTAGACGGAGGGATCGGGACCGGTTACACGATCACGACATTGTCCCTCACGCTGAACATGGCATCGAACACCTGCACGGTAAGCGGACCTGCACCGCAGACCATGACCGCGACGTTCATCGGCTACGGTATCAGCGGCTGAGTCGGCACTGTTTCCGGTAGGAGCCCGCCCGGGCAGCGATCTGCCTGGGCGGGTGGTTTTCGTGCGCAACGTCGACGCGCCTCATCGATATGAGACAGACGTCACGGTCCCGATATGAGTTTCTTTGGCTTCGCTTCCCGCAAACGCGTTGACGAAGGCGCGAAGAAGCTGGCTCGCGAGTTCTCCCGCCTGTGTCCGGTGCCTGAGCACCTGTCCAAGGCAAGCCGCCACCCTGAGAAGCAGGTCGAACGTGCTTTGGCGGAGATCTATGAGCAGGCCAGGGCGTTCCAGGAGAAGACCCGTCTCGGCGTTCTCAACAGGGCGCGCTTCGCCAAGACTTTCCAGGACGAGTTGGCGCAGCTCGGCTACCCGCCCGAGCTGTTCACGAAAGTGACGACTGCCCTGGTCATCAACGCGTTGTCCGGCGACTGAAACGCCGGCGCGTTGGTCGAGATTCGATGCGTCTGTTATCCAGGCTGGCGTCCGGCCGCTTCCCCGTCCTTCCCCTCTTGTACCGCTGGCTCGGCGGCCTCTTCGAGAAACGCGGCAACCTGTCGCTTGCCCGGTTGTGCTACGAGGAGGCGGGGCGCTTGAATCCCCGCGACGCCCGGTCCCCTTTCGTACTGGGCAGGCTGTTCCTTGGTCAAGGGAAAGTCGAGGAGGCGGTCGAGGCGTTCAAAGCCGCCATCGAGGCGAGGCCTGATTACCCCGAGGCCCACAACAATCTCGGCGTCGCTTGGGCACAGCAGGAGCGATCCGAGGCGGCAGAAGAATGCTATCGAACCGCGTTGCGGCTGAAGCCCGATTACGCTGCCGCGCAAAATAACCTCGGCAACGTCCACTTGGTACGCGGGCGGCTCGCGGAGGCGGAAGCCTGTTACCGCGCCGCGCTGCGCTGCGACGCGCAATACGTCGAGGCCCACAACAATCTGGGGCTGGCGCTGCTCGAGCAGGGTCGTTATCGCGAGGCCGAGCAGTCGATCCGGAATGCCCTGCGGCTGCGGCCGGACTTTGCCGGCGCATTGAACAATCTGGGCAGCGCGCTGCAGCACCAGGAACAAATCGAGGAGGCGGTGGCGTCCTTTCAGGAGGCTCTGCGCCTGCAGCCGGGCTTGGGCGAGGCGCATATCAACCTGGCGCTTATTCTGGGTGACACCGATCAGCTCGCCGGCGCGGTCGATTATTACGAAAGGAAGCTGAAATTCAATCCCGATTCGGTCGAAGCGCATTTCAGACTGGGGCTGGGACTGCAAGCTCAGGCGAAATTCAGGGAAGCCAAGGAGCAATTCAATGCGATATTGAAGATTCGCCCCGACGCCCCCGAGGCGCACGCCAACCTCGGGCAGGTCGCGCTGCGCGAAGGCGATCTGGACACGGCCCTGTCCTGCTTCAAGGCGGCGACGGTCCACGCGCCGGCTTATTCAGGCGCCCATTTCAATTACTTCTTCTGCCTGAACTACAGCGCCGACTACGGGCCGGCCGAGATCTTCGCCGAACATACCCGGTGGGCCCGGCAGCACGCGGATCCCCTGCTCCAGGAAGCCCGGCCGTTCCCCAATTCATGCAACCCGGGCCGGAAACTCAGGGTCGGCTATGTGTCGCCCGATTTTCATGCGCACTCGGTGTCCTATTTCATCGAGCCGGTCATCCGGCACCACGATCGCGACCGCATTGAAGTGTTTTGCTATTCGAACCTGATCAAGCCCGATCAGGTCACGGAGCGCATCCGCGCACAGGCGGACATGTGGCACGACATTCACCTCAAGACCGCCAAGCAGGTCTGCGAGCAGATCCGGAAAGACCAGATCGACATTCTGGTGGATCTCGCCGGGCACACCGGAAGAAACCGGCTTCTGGTCTTCGCCCAAAAGCCCGCGCCGATCCAGGTCACCTACGTGGGATATCCCAATACCACCGGCCTCGCCGCCATGGACTACCGGATAACGGACGCGTACGCGGATCCGCCGGGCATGACCGAGCAGTATCACACCGAACAGTTGGTGCGCCTGCCGCGTTGTTTCCTGGCCTATGCGCCGCCCGCGCACAGCCCGGACGTTGCGGCACCGCCCGTGTTGCGAAAAGGACATGTCACCTTCGGCAGCTTCAACAACGTCGCGAAAGTCGGCCGCAGCGTGGTCGCACTGTGGTCGAAGATTCTTCACGCCGTGCCGCGCAGCAGGTTAATGCTGAAGCACTTCGCCTTCGTCAGTCCCGACGCGAGAGAGCGCTTCACGGCGCTGTTCTCGGCCCACGGGATCGCGGCCGACCGCATCGACCTGCTCGACTTCGTGCCTTCGGCATCCAGTCACCTGGAGCTCTATCACGAAATCGACGTGGCGCTCGACCCCTTCCCGTACAACGGGACGACCACGACCTGCGAGGCGCTGTGGATGGGGGTGCCGGTTGTCACATTGGCCGGCAGAGTCCATGCCGGGCGGGTCGGCGTGAGCCTCCTCTCCAACGCCGGCCTCGCCGAACTGATCGCGCAGGACGAAGCTTCCTATGGGGATATCGCCGTCCGGCTTTCGACCGATCCGGAAAGGCTTGCCGAACTGCGATCGTCCTCGCGGGAGAAAGTAAAGTGCTCGCCCCTGACGGATGCCGCGTTCCTGACTCGTGCCCTGGAGGGAGAGTACGCGCGAATGTGGCAGGGATGGTGCAGCGAGGCCCGAGAGCCGGCGGGTATTCCCGAGTCAGCCCTCAGTACCACCTAGGCATGCGGGACATGGCTATCGCGAATTTCCGGAGTTGGCTTCGGGTGGCGCTCAGGCGTTCCGGCGCATCGAACGCCGACGCGGCGGCCAGGCAGGCTCGCGGACCAGCGGCGCATGAAACCAAGCGGATACTGGTGGAGGGGTGGCGCGGTATCAATCATTCCTACGCGTTGGTCAACCAGCGCCAGCTGTTGCACCTGTCGAGAAACCGCGAGCTGCGGATATTCCACAACGATTTGCCGTTCTACAGGCCGGAATGGCGCAAGACGGGCACCGGTTTTGACCCGGACCAGACGCGCACCATCGATTCCATCGAGGCCGCGGACCCGGGACGATTCGATGCAATTTACAGAATCAGTTGTCCCTATCGGCTCTACGGCGGACGCGCAAGGAGAATATTCGTGTTCGGCACCGCGGAATACGGACTCGTGGATGCGCGGGCGATTTATCGCGGCGTCGAGACGGCGCGGGAGCACGACAATGACGACGTTGAGATAATCACCCCCTCGCAGTGGTCGAGACTGGGGTTCATCGCGTCCGGTTTCGACGCGGAGAAGGTCCATGTCGTGCCGCATGGCGTCGAGCCTTCCGAGTACTGGTACCCGGATGAGCGTGAAAAGCAGACAATCCGAGCCGAGCTGAAGCTGCCCAGAGATGCCTTCATCTTCCTGCATATCGGTGCCATGACGCAAAACAAGGGAACCAGGCAGTTGCTCATGGCGTTCTCCATCCACAAGACCAGGCATCCGGATTCGTACCTGCTGCTCAAGGGAGCCGATCATCTGTATGGGGGGCAAATTCACCAGCGCATCGGCGAAGCGATGGCCTGGAATGAGTCGCTGGTGGCCGCGGCAATGCCGTCGGTCATATACTGCGGCGAGGACCTTTCCAACCTGGCCTTGGCTCGCTTCTATCGGGCGAGCGACGCCTACGTGTCGCCGTACCTGGCGGAGGCATTCAACCTGCCGGTGCTCGAAGCGATCGCGAGCGGCCTGCCGGTCATAGCGACCGGGGGGGGACCCACGGACGATTACTGCAGGGACGAGTTCTCGTTGAAGATCGAGAGTCGCCTCGACGCGCACGTTGAGGATCCCGGAGAGCACCTTGAACCGGACATCGACAGCCTCGTCGACCACATGACCCGGGTCGTCGCGGACGGGAAGTTCAGGGAAACGGCGGCCCGCACCGGTCCCGCCTGGGCGGCCGGCCGGTACTCATGGCGCGCGGTGACCGAGGAACTGGCGGGTCTGCTCGTCTCATGAGACCTTCGGATCCGCGCGTATCACCGCTGTCGCGCCTTCGGCCGCGATCGAGGCACGACGCCGGCTTCAACCTGACCGAGATGGTCCTGGTAATCGTTATCATGGGCATCCTGGCGGTGATGCTCTTCCCCAGGTACAGCCGCACGCCCTTTTACGAGCGGGGATTTTATGATGAAGTGGCCTCCGCTGCGAGGTATGCGAGAAGGCTTGCCGTTGTCAGCGGCTGCGAAGTGCAGCTGGCGATTTCGTCCAATGCGTACGCGCTGACCCAGCGGGCGACAAATTGCACCACTGGAGCATTCACCCGGGACGTATTGCACCCTGGCGGCAGGGCCGCCGCTTTCAGCGGATCCGCGCCGGAGGGGATTACGCTTTCAATGACCGGCAACCCGGTGGTTTTCAATGCCTTGGGCAATGCGAGCGATCAAGTGAACCGAACCGTGACCGTGGGCTCGACGTCGTTCCAGATCATCGGTGCCTCGGGCTTCGTGCAGGCGCCATGATGACGCGCACCCGAACGATTCCGGCGGCTCGGCGAGGGTTCGGCTTGATTGAACTCGTCGTCGCCATCGTCGTGATCGCCGTTTCGGTCGTGGGCATTCTCTCGGTCATGAACTTCACCGTTGCGCGCAGCGCAGACCCTGCGGTGCAGGTGCAGGCCACGCTGATCGCCGAGGCCTATCTGGAAGAGATCCTGTTGAAGGCGTTCGTGGATCCCTCCGCCGGCACCACTCGCATCTGTCCCGCGCCTGAAACCGCAGGAAGGATCGCCTACGACAACGTATGCGACTACAACGGCCTGGTGAACGCGGGAGCGCGCGACCAGTTCAACAACCCGGTGAGCGGACTGGAAAGCTACACGGCAAGCGTCACCGTGACGGGGGACACGAGCCTGACGCTCGGCCCGTCCGGGACCGACCAGATCGACAATACCACTGTCCTGCGGCTGCTGCGGGTCGACGTGAGGGTGCAAGGCCCGGGAGCGACGGATCTGACGCTCACCGGTTATCGCACCAACTACAACTGCAACTCGGTCAGCGACACGGCGTGTCTGTCTCTGTAATGCGCTCCTTCCTCGCTCACCGCATGCTGCGAAGCACGGCGCCTCCCCGCGGAGGAGGTTTCACCCTGCTCGACCTGATCGTTACCATCGTCATCACCGGCATCGCGGCCGGAATGGTTTCGATGTTCATCGTGAAGCCGATTCAAGGGTACGTCGACTTGAGCCGGCGCGCCGCCCTGGTGGACACCGCGGAGAGCTCGCTTCGCCGCATGGCGAGAGACATCCGGCTCGCGCTGCCCAACAGCGTGCGGGTCACGAATATCTCCGGCAACGGCGGGTTCGCCCTGGAGCTGCTGCCGATCGTCGACGGGGGCAAGTATACGACCAAGGGCGCGACAGACACCAAGATCAATCTGCAGGGCAACTTCGACCAGGACTTCGATATCCTGGGGTGCCTGCATGCCATTACACCGGGCAGCTATACCAATTATCGCCTGGTGATCAACAACCTCGGGACAGCGGGCTACGATGTCTATACCACGACCGGCACCACGGGCGTCATCACTCCCCTGGGGCAGACGATCACGGTCACGGACAACGTCGGAGCGGCGTGTCCGACCACGGGTGACCAGCACATTCATCTGAGCGCGAATCACGCATTCCTCGACTCGAGCCCCCACGATCGGCTATTCGTCGTCGAGACGCCGGTCACGTATTTGTGCGATACCGCGAGCGGAACGCTCACGCGCTACGCGGGCTACCCGATCCAGGCGAGTCAGCCCACCACGGCGGCGGTGCTCAACGGCCTCTCCGGAGTCACCAGCGCCCTGGTTGCCGACAGCATCAGCGCATGCGATATCGCGACTACCTCGTCGGACCTGCGCAACCGGGGGCTGGTAACGTTGAATCTGAGCCTGTCCAAGGACGCCGAGACGATCCGCCTCATCCACCAGGTGCAACTGGACAACAGCCGATGACGCCACGCAAAGGACATCAGCCCGGGTTTGCGATCGTCAGTTCCGTTTTCGTGGTGGTGGTGCTGTCCGTGCTGGGGGTGTACATGGCGACCATGAGCGGGGTCCAGCAGGCGACCACCAGCGAGACCCTCATGGCCTCGCGGGCGTATTACGGCGCCAAGGCCGGATTGGAATGGGGTGTGCACCGCGCGATTGCGGCGGGCGGAACCTGCCTCGCCTCGACGACGTTTGCCCTGGCCGGTCCGGGTTTCGACGGGGTGAGCGTCACCGTTACCTGCAACGCGCAGACCCACGCCGGTGTCTACTACATCACCAGCCAGGCCGAGTTCGGCGTTTATGGCGCCAGCCCGGGTTACATCCGACGCCGGATGGAAGCGACCGTGGCGAATTTCTGAACCCCATGTCCCGCGGAAAGCAAATCTTTGCGGGGTTGCTCAGAGCGATTGCGCTTGCGGTTCTTGTGTTTGCCCAGGCCGGAGCAGCGTACGCCCTCACCTGCACCTCCACCGGCAGTGCGAACTGGGACCTGACGTCGACGTGGAGTTGCGGGCGCGTGCCGCTGGCCGCGGACGATGTGGTCATTGCCAGTGGCCATTCCGTCACCGTGAACGTGGCGGCGGTATGCAATTCATTCACCACGAGCGGCGCTTCGAGCTCGGGCGTGGTCATCAGTGCCAGCCAGTCGCTGACGGTTTCCGGCAATGCCACGCTGGACGGGACCAACCTGAACAACAACAACGACAAGTCCATCAACGTCGGCGCGGGAACGCTCAGCATCGGCGGTGCCCTGACGCTTACCGGCGGCGTCGGCAACAGAACCGCGACACTGTCGATCAGCACCGGTTCGGCCACCGTGAGCGGCGGCATCACCGGCACCAATGCCAGTTCCTTCATCACGTTCAGCGGAGCCGGCACGTTGAACCTCGGCGGCGGTCTGTCGAGCGGCGCAATGTTTACGCCCGGCACCGGTACGGTGGTCTACAACGGCACCGGCGCACAGGATGTCGGCGCCTATACCTATAATCACCTGACGGTGAACAAGAGCGCCGGTACCGCGACCCTGTCCGGCACGGCGACGGTGAACGGCAACCTGACCCTTAGCGCCGGGACGCTCGACCTTTCCACCTTCACCGCGGACCGGGCCACGTCAGGCGGTGCGATTAGCGTGGCGAGCGGCGCGACGCTGAAGATCGGCGGGGGCAATACTTTTCCCGCCAACTACACCACCCGTACCCTTGGGGCCGCGAGCGTGGTGGATTATTCCGGAACCTCGCAGACCGTATCGAACGAGGCCTATGCGCATCTGAATTTGAGCGGGAGCGGAACCAAGTCCCTGCCGGCCACGGCCATGACGGTTGCCGGAAATCTCACCTTGGCCGGCACCGCCAGTGCCGACACGGGCGCCGCGGTGACGGTGAACGGCAACCTCGTGATCGGGACGGGAACGACGTTCCTCGGGAACAGTTACACGCACAACGTCAAGGGCGATTTCAGCAACAGCGGCACCCTGACGGGAGGGACAAGCACCTTCAGCTTCAGTGGCACGGCGGCACAATCGGTTTCCGGGACCGGCACGACCAATTTCTACGGTTTGACCATCGCCAACGCCGCCGGCGTGACAGCCGGCGGCAGCATGACTGTCCGGGGCAACTTCACCAACAGCGGGACGTTCAGTGCCGGAACAAGCACCCTTGCTTTCGGCGGCACGGCGGCCCAGAGCCTGACCGGGGCCACCACGTTCAATAACCTGACGATGAACAATTCCGCCGGGCTGACGATCAACAGCGTCGTCTCGGTGAGCGGCACCTTGACCCTTACGGCCGGCAACGTTTCCACCGGTGCCAACGCGCTCGCCATTACGTCGGCGGGAAGCGTGAGCCGCAGCAGCGGTCACGTCGTCGGCAACCTGCGCAAGTACATCACGACGGGTATGAACGTGACCCAGACCTTCGAGATCGGGACCGGCGGCAACTTCACGCCCGTGACAGTGATCTTCGATTCGGTGACCGCTGCCGGCGATCTCACGGCCACCACCGCGACGCCTGATCATCCCCAGCTCGCGACGTCGGGCATCAATCCGGCCTTCAGCGTGAATCGCTACTGGACGCTGAGCAAGGACGCCAGCCTCGCCTACACCACGTTTGGCGCGGTTTTCACCTTTGTTGCCGGCGATGTCGATTCGGGCTCGAACACCGCCAACTTCATTGTTCAACGCTACGTGGCGCCGACCTGGTACACCACCGTATTGGTATCGCCCTTGGCGACTTCGACCGAGGCGGCCAACATCGGCGACATGGGCGCCTTTGCCGTCGGTCAGTCCTTGATTGTCAGCTTCTCGCGCGAAAAGGAATTCGTCTTTACACGCGAGCTGTATTGAGGGGGGTGCTGGCGCCGCGCGCATCCTCCGCGGGCCGTGACCCCGGCCCCTGAGGCGCCCGGCGACCGGCAGGCGCGAAGCCGCCGCCCGCCGGAGCCGCACACGCGCCCGCGATTCCCGCTCCCCCGGGACGGCCGGCGGCACCTCCGCAGGGACGGCGCCTGGTCTTGCAACTCTGCCTCGCCTTTTTTCCCAATTCTGCTACCATTTAACGTGAGAAAGTGTATATTAGGCCATGTTTTTAGGTAGATTTTTTGGGAGAACGGAAGTTCGGCCTGGCTGGCTGGCTGTGCTCGTGTTGCCTGACCGGGTGGACGTGGCTTACGTCCGTCGCAATGGCGACGCAAGGCCCCAGGTGCTTCACTGCGATTCCTACCGCAAGGGGCAGGGTGACGTCGATGCGCTGAAGCGGCTGTGCAAGGAGCTGGACGTGAAAAGCCATCGTTGCACTACGCTGTTGAACACGGGGGACTATCAACTCCTGCTGGTGGAGGCGCCCAACGTGCCGGAGGCGGAAATGAAGGCCGCCATGCGCTGGCGCATCAAGGACATGCTGGAATACAGCGCGGAGGAGGCGACCGTCGACGTGTTGAACATCCCCGCCGCGAGCGACACTCGCAATCGTTCGGTGTATGCGGTTGTAGCGCGTAACGGCACCATCCGGAGTTGCATGCAGCGGTTCGAGGACGCGGATATTCCGCTTGCGGCGATTGACATCCCGGAACTGGCCCAGCGCAATATCGCCTCGCTTTTCGAGCCGGAAGGCCGCGGTGTGGCCTTGCTGGCCTTTGACGATCGGGACGGCCTGATCACCTTCACGTTCAAAGGCGAGCTTTTCGCGTCGCGCCGGATCGAGGTTTCGCTGAAGCAGTTGCTGGCACCGAAAGCGGATGCCGACATCCGGCAGCAGGTTCTCGAGCGTATCGTACTGGAACTGCAGCGACTGCTCGACTATGCGGATCGGCAATTTTCCTCCATTTCGGTGGCCAAGCTGCTGGTGCCGCCGATGCCGAAAGACTTTCCGCTCGAGTCGCACCTCGGCGCGAGTCTGGGCCTTGGCGTGGAAACGTTCGACTTGGCCGCCGTGGCGGACATTTCTGCGGTGCCGCTGCTGCAGCAGCCGCTCAGGCAGAACCAGTGGTTCTATGTTCTGGGTGCGGCGCTGCGCAACGAATCGAGGCCGCGGTGAGCCAGCAGATCAATCTGTACAACCCGGCCTTCGCCACGCGACGGGGCGGGCTCGACGCGATCACCATGGCTTGGGGATTTGGCGCGGCGGTGCTGCTGTTGGCGGCGATTTACGGCTATGCCGCCGTGGGCGTGGCGGGGCTGGAGAGCCGGGTTCGCGCTACTGCAAGCCAACTGGAAAGGGAGCGGGGCCGCCTGGAGGAAATTGCCAAGACCGCCTCGTCCAGGAAAAAAAACCAGGAGCTGGAATCGGAAATCATGCGGGTAGAGGCGCAAGTGGCAACCCGGCAGCGGATCATGGACACCCTCAGGAGCGGTGCGTTTGGCAACACCGATGGGTATTCCGAGTATTTGCGCGCCTTCGCACGGCAAATCGTCGAGGGACTGTGGCTCACCGGATTCAGTATCGTCGGGGCGGGCGCGGACATGGCGATTCACGGCAAGGCGCTGCAGCCTGACATCGTGCCTGCCTATCTGCGGCGCCTAAACGGCGAGCGCATCATGCAGGGGCGCGCCTTTGCAGGCATGCGCATACGCACGCCGACGCCCGCCGCCGCGGACTCCCGTGAAAAAACCGGCAAGCCGGCGCAGCCCGCGGTGATCGAGTTCAGCCTTTTCTCGGCGGGCGCCGAAGACGTTCCCAAGATGTGAGGACGGCGTTGAACGAACTGCTTATCCGTTATTCCAGGCTTTATGTGGACAGGGTGGACGCCCTTCCTCCCAGGCAACGGCTGATGGTCTTTGCCGTGGCGCTGCTGATTCTTGCGGCGGCGGGCAACCTGCTGTTCCTCGATCCGGCTTGGGCGAAGCAGAAACAACTGGCGCAGCGCGTGGAACAGCAACAAAAAGACCTGGTCGCCACTCAGGCACAACTCCGCGCCGTCACGCAGAAGGGTCTGCCTGACCCCGACGCCGCCAATCGGACCAAGCTGGCGAGCCTACGCGAGCGTCTCTCTCGGCTCGATGCGGAGATGCAGGAGCTGCAGCAAGGGCTGGTCGAACCGAGCAAGATGGCGGCGCTGCTCGAGCAAATGATGTCCCGGCAGAAAGGACTGGAGCTGGTAGGGCTGCGCACCCTGCCTGTCGGCAACGTGGCCGAAAAGGAGGACACCAAGGCGCCAGCCGGTCCGCAGGCGCCGACGCCTGCTCCCGGCGCCTCTCCGAGCACGCTGATCTATAAACACGGCATCGAGATCACGGTGAAAGGCAAGTACCTCGACTTGCTAGAATACCTCGCCCGGCTGGAGAAGCTTTCCAGTCGGATGTACTGGGGCAAGGCGGTGTTGAAGGTGGAAGCCTATCCCAAATCGACACTGACCCTGACTGTTTACACCTTGAGTCTGGACAAGACATGGCTGGTGGTGTGATATGCCGCTATATTACGGCGCTGCTGGCCGCAGCCGGCGCGGCGGGGCTGTCAGGGGCCGCGGCTGCGGAAATCCTCAAGGACCCGACGCGGCCCGCAGCGGCCGTGATGCCGCCGGACCAGCCGGAGCAGGGCGGGCCCAGTTCTCTGGCGCTTCAGTCCGTGATCATCATGGCGCCGGGTCGCGCCTACGCGGTGATCAACGGCGAAACCGTTCGGCTGGGAGGAATGTATCGGGATGCGAGGCTGGTGAAGATCACCGAGACGGGGGTGGTATTGCAATCGAGCGGCGGGACGGAGACACTGAAGCTCTCGCCTGGAATCGAACTGACGCCGCGCGTGCCACGAAGCCGGCGTTGAGGCTTGAATAGGGCCGATATGAAACGCATGTTGTCCCTCGCCCTGGTTGGGTTCGCTGCCGTGGGGTGTACCCTTCCGCCGGCCGGCATCAAGCCAAACGATGTCTACGACAACGTGGGCGCCGAGATCAGGCGTGCGACCCAGCAACGCCCCGCGCCTGTCGAGTCCGACGCGGTGAGTCAGGCGCTGGTGCCGCCGCTCACGGTCGAGATGCCGCAGAAGGCGATGGGGGCGATCGAGATGCGCTTCGATCTGGCGGTCACCAACGCGCCGGCCGACCAGGTTTTCCGGACGTTGGCGTCGGACACGCGTTACAGCATGCTCGTCCATCCCAGCGTCAAGGAGGCGATCTCGATCTACCTGAAGGACGTCACCATCATGGAGGCGCTGGAGGCGATCCGCGAGCTCTACGGTTATGAATACCGGGTGCAGGGCACCCGCATTTACATACAGCCGATCACGCTGCAGACGCGGGTGTTTCAGGTCAATTATCTGATGGGCCGCCGGTCGGGCAGCGCCGAACTGCGGGTGCAGTCCGCGTCGATCGGGCGAGCGGGCCCGACCGCCGGCGCTTCGGGCGCTTCGGGCGCCGCGACGACCACCGGAACGGCACCGGGTACGCCTGGCGCGGGCGGTGCGGTCGCCGGCCAGGCGACGAGCTCGCAGGTTCAGACTACGTCGGACAACGACTTCTGGCGCGACATCGGCGAGTCGCTCAGGGCCATCGTTGGCACCGAGGGCGGCCGCAGCGTGGTGATCAATCAGCAGGCGGGCGTGATCGTGGTGCGGGCCATGCCGATGGAATTTCGCGCCGTGGAGCAACTGCTCAAGACGCTGTCGATCGTAGTCGAGCGCCAGGTCATGCTGGAAGCAAAGATCATCGAAGTCTCGCTCAACCAGGAGTTCCAGGCCGGCGTCAACTGGGGCATGTTCAACAACAGCAATTTCGCCGCCGGGGTGATGCGCCCCGGTACCACCTTGCGCACCGACGGCTCGCTGGCTACGCCTGTGGCCGCCAATGCGGCCGGATTCACTGCCAATACGCGGCGCCAAGGGCAAGTGAGCCCCGATCCGCTCAATCCGGGGGTGACGGGTTCGGTCGGGACGCTGGGCCCCCTGCTGTCCGCCGCGGCCGGTGCGCCCGGGGCGATCGTCGGGCTCGCCTTCCAGACCGGCAACTTCGCGGCCATGCTCGATTTCCTGCAAACTCAGGGAACGCTCAACGTGCTGTCCTCGCCGCGGATCGCCACGCTCAACAATCAGAAGGCGGTGCTCAAGGTGGGTACCGACGAGTACTTCATCACCAACGTCAGTACCTCGACGACGACCAGCACCACCGGGAACGTCACGACGCCGTCCATCACGACCCAGCCGTTCTTCTCCGGCATTGCGCTCGACGTGACGCCGCAGATCGACGAGAACGACCAGATCATCCTGCATATCCATCCTTCCGTGAGCAAGGTTTCCGACAAGCCGAAGACGGTTGACCTGGGACAGGCGGGCACGTTCACCATGCCCCTCGCCTCGAGCAACATCAACGAGAGCGACACGATAGTGCGGGTGCGGGATGGCAACATCGTGGCGATCGGCGGGCTGATGAAGCAGGAGCAGGAGGACAGTCGCAGCGGAGTGCCGGGCGCGAGCGGCGGATCGGTCCTCGGTTGGCCGTTCCGCAACGAGGGACGGCGGCTGCAGAAAAGCGAGCTGGGGATCCTGATCAAGCCGACTGTCATCAAGGGCGAACAGGCTTGGCAGAAGCAGGCGAACGAAGTCGGCGAGCGGATCGAGACCCTGCGCCCGATGCAGACCCCCCCCCAACAAGGCAGCCGACGCTAGGTGCGTCCGCTCGGCCACGACAGCGCGCCGATGGCGAGGCCACCAGCCAGCAATGTACCTCGAGCACTTTAGCCTTCTCGAGATGCCCTTCGGCATCACGCCGGACACGAGCTTCGCCTATTCCTGCATCGGACATCAGGAGGCGCTCAACACGCTGCTGGTCGCGGCCAAGAACGGCGACGGCTTCATCAAGATCACGGGCGAGGTCGGCACCGGGAAGACGTTGCTGTGCCGCCGTTTTCTTTCCATGCTGGAATCCGACTTCGTCTCGGCCTACATCCCCAACCCGTACCTCGAGCCCCGCGCGCTTCTGCTCGCACTTGCCCAGGAGCTGGGGCTCGCGCTGCCGGCAGACATCGACCAACATCATGTCCTGAGGACTCTCAATCAGGCGCTGCTCGACTTCGCTGAGCAGCACAAACAGGTGGTAGTGTGTCTGGATGAGGCGCAAGCGATGCCGCTGGAGAGCCTGGAGGCGCTGCGGCTGCTGAGCAACCTCGAAACGGAGAAGCGCAAGCTGATCCAGGTCGTGCTGTTCGGTCAGCCGGAGATCGACGACAAGCTTGCGCATGAGTCGGTCCGCCAACTGCGCCAGCGCATCATTTTCCAGCATCGGCTCTCGCCTTTGCGGCGAGACGAAGTCGACCACTATCTCTCCCACCGCTTGCGCGTGGCGGGCTATCGCGGTCACCGCCTCTTCACCGAGAGCGCGGTGAGGGCCATTCACGGTGCGACGCGCGGCGTGCCGCGGCTCGTCAACATCCTGGCGCACAAGGCCATGTTGCTCGCCTATGGGGAGGGGCTGGAACGCATCGAACTGCGGCACGTGCGTGCGGCCGCGGCGGACACGCCGGCGGTCAAGCGCTCGTCCTGGCCCCGACTCTGGTGGTTGTTGGGCCTGCTGGTCGTCACGCTCGGCGTTTGCGGTTGGCTGATCGTCCAATGAGCCTCATCAATAAGATGCTGCAGGATCTCGAGCGCCGGCGCGCCTCGGCGGCCGAGCACGGCGCAATTCCCAACAGCGTGCGCGCGCTGCCCCTGGAATCTCGCCATGCACGCTGGCCGTGGGTGGCGGGCCTGGTGGCGGCAGTCGCTCTCGCGGCGATCGGTGCCTGGGCCTGGATGTCGCTGCGCACAGTGCCCTCCGAAGCACCGGCGGTGCAAGTGAAGCCTGCGCCCGATCGGGCAACGCCGGCACTTCCACCCCTCGCGTCGCGCTTGAGCGGCGAACTCGCCACAGTGCCGCCCGCGCCACCCGATCCGGCTTTGCCGGTTGCGCCGGCACAAGCACCGGTGACCTCGCCGCGACCGCCTGCCGGCCCTGCTGTTGTGGCAGGTTCCCCGTCGCCCCGGCCGGGGGCCGCCCCCCCCACGCCC
>ORJL011571582.1_pt1 | contig 22555 bp, 19 predicted proteins | sample 1779941 | NCBI WGS metagenome assembly ORJL01 (sample SAMEA104232317, study PRJEB22302) | groundwater metagenome | biome: forest; feature: aquifer; material: groundwater | place: USA | collected 2011-08-07 | depth 5.8 m
AGAGCAGCCCGGCGACGTCGTGCACGAGAAAATCGGCGTATTTGAAGTACGCCAGAACCGACAGGTCGAGCGCCACCGCCAGACCCGCCAGGGTGTAGCCCGTCCGGCGGGACACGTGAGGCAGCGCCCGGAACACCGCGTAGTTCAACAGCAGCTCCACGAGGTGAATCGTGAAGCTGATTGGCGACGCGCCCCAGAACAGCACCGAGGACAGCACGAACAGCAGCACGGCGTCGTAGCGGTCGCGCCACACCCTCGCGCGCACGGCGGCAACCCGCAACAGGAGCATCGGCGCCCCGACGATGGCGAGCAGCCACCAGAAGGAGAACTCTGTGAAATTCATCGGTCAGGCCGCACCGATGGTCCGCGCCTCCCGCTCGATGACCGTGGCGACATCTTCGCCGCGCAGCCGCGCCGTACCGACCTTCAAGAGCGCCTCGATCTGACCGAGCGCAAACTGCAGATGACGCCGGTCGAACGTCGTCAGCCCCGCGATTGCCCGGCCGGCCGCCGTGCCGGCCACCATCCACAGAAACGCCGGCACCGAGAGATCGCGGTTCGACTCGACGAAGTGGAACACCCAGAGCGTCTGCGTGCGCCCGTAAAAGCGGTCGGGACGTTTCACGCTGTAGTCGAAAACGTGCTCATGACGCACGCGAGCCGACGCACAGACATACATCGGGTAGTCGCGGCTGATCTGGTAGCTGAAGATGACGTCCTCGGAGATCGCCCAGCGCGATGGCAGTTCCCGGTGTGGATGGCGCCGCAGCACGTCAAGCCGCCACACGGCAGCGCCGCCACAGACCCAGTCGCAGCGATAATCGCGCGTGGCTTGACAATTTGATGTCGACAAACCCGAGCGCATCACCCGGCCCGGCTCGGGCCCGGACAGGCCGAACAGCCGGCGCAGCCGCGTGTCCGGCTCAGGCGGCGTGTTGATGATATTGAACGACACGGCAGCCGTCTCGGACTCGACGGTGTTCCAGAAGGCAATCATCCGTTCGATGGCATCGGGCTCAAACACGATGTCGTCGTCCATGGACGCGACGAGCGGCGTTCGGTCGTCCAGCAGCCCGATACCCATGTTGCGCTGCCGAATCTGACCCGGAGGCTGACACACGTGGTGCTCGACCGGCAGGCGATCGGCGTACTCCTGTACGACATCCCGCACGCTGACGCCGCCGTCGATGAACAGGATCCGGCCGCATCGCGCTGACTGACTGCAGAGGCTGTTGAGGAACGCGCGAATTTTCGCCGGCCGATCTTTTGTCGGGACGACGATCGCCAGATCGCTGGCGACGTACTTCACGTCACAGTCCCGTCGCGCACACCGCAGCCGCCGTCTCCACGCGAAGGCGCGCAACCGCCGCGAGGGACGCGAAGAACAGGACGGCAAGCCCGACGCCAATCAGGAGTCCGGCCAGCGCGAAGCGCTGCTTCATGAGCGTCGGCCCGGACGGCGCGCCCACACCGCGGATCGGCACGTCGTCCCATTGGCGCGCAGCCTTGATAATAGGAGCAGGCACCCGGTCGGCGACCTGCTGGTCGATTCTTCCCTGCCGTCGGCCGCCTTCGAGCCCCGCATTGAACAGCGCTTCCACGGCAGGAAGCAGGGACGACCAGCCGCCCGCTGGGGTTCGCGATGCCCGTGCCGTGAAGTCGTCGCGCGCACGTCCGAAACCGGTGTCGACCAGCGACGCGGCCGCGCGTTCGGCGGCCGTGCGGGCGGCGGCGCTCACACGATCAGGATCGCCATATCCCTGCACAAACACCGTCACGGCATCGAAACCGGACGGGAGGGCCCAGACTCGGCGCAGCCGGATTCCATGTGTGCGCTCGATCTCCGCGACGAACGCGCCGGTCTTCAGCACCGCTTCGATGCTGGCCGACGCGACATACATCTGCACCGTGTTGTTGGAGACTTCGTTCAGGAATTCGACGTCAGCGCTGGACTGGTAGGCCGGGATCAGCGTGCGCGCGGCGATCGCGCCAACGCCGAAGCCCACCACTCCCGCAAGGCCGATCCAGCCGGCCCGCCTCCACAGCGCCTGCATCGTTGTGGCCATCAATGGGATTCCGGGCGGCAGAAGGCGGGATCGGCGAGCTGCCACAGTGGCAGCAGTGCTGCCGCGGCCAGGAACCAGAACATGGCGGTCCCGAGAAACGTGGTGATGGCCGGAGCGAGCACGGCGGCAATCGCGACCGCCAGGACTTGACGCTTCAGGTTCCGATCGAAACGTCTCAGCGTCTTGAGCCCGAGCCACGCGTACGGCAGCGAGACCACGAGCGCGGGAAGCAGTGTTCGCGCGTGTTCGAGAACGGTTGTATACCCGGACTGCGCGCCCTGACTGAGGCTTCGCAGAACCTCACCCGGGAATCTCTCCGCTAACTGAACGAACGCGGGGATGCCTGTCACCATCAGCAGCTCGGCGACGCGAATTTGCGCGTCGAAGAGGAAGGCATCGTAAGACAGATTGTGGACAAACAGCGCAGGGAAGAGCACACGGTAGACGACCAGGAGTCCCGCGACGATTCCCATGCTGGCAAGGACGTGACGCCGGGCGTCGCGGCCCATGGCCATGCGCATCAGCCACAACATCAGGAGCACGATGAAGGTGAGCTTCGCCATCAACATGACCGCGGCCGTAAGCACGGCGCCGTCGGCCCATGACAGCCGCCCGGACGCGGGCAATCGTCCGTAGTGCAGCGCGAGGCCCAACGCCGCGACAACGGAAGCGGCGTTGTTGGCGTGCAGGAACCCGGCCGGCCGCGGCTGCACTGTATTGATGACGACCTCGCCAGCTGGCGCGAAGAGCGTCCGAACCATCCCGTGCTGGAGCTCCGGCAGGCCGACGTCCGTGCGCAGTATCTGGGTCCACTCCACGCCGATGATCTGCAGAAACATCAGCGGCGCGGACAACGCGCAGAAGATGGCAAACTGACGCTGCAATAGGCCCGGCTGGCGGACGACAATGAGCCCGCCCGCGGCACTGCTCACGGCCGCCAACGCAACTGTGTACACGACGTCAAGCGTCGTGCTCTCCACGACCGCAAACCGTGAACCCCTCAGCACCAGCAGAATGGCGAACAGCATCGCCGGCCAGATACTGTTCGGCAGCGCGGTTAGAATGACAACGATCGCGATCAGCGTCGCGGAGATCGACGCAAGTTGCCCAATCGCCATGACGACCGGCATCGGCCGAACCTGATTGAGCGCAAAACTCACGATCAGGACCGGGAACAGGAGGAACATCGACCACCGCAGGACGAGCTTCTCGCGATCGGGGGTCACGATCACGGCAGCGATTCCCACTTAGTGTCCGCCGCCTGCAATGCGGGGTGCGACACCAGCAAGTGCCATACAAGCGCTTGAAAGGATTCCGTGTGCGGGGTGACGTGCGCAGGATTGACGGTCGGCACGATGACGCACGCGTCGGCCGCTCGGGCGGTGTAGCCGCCGTCGCGCCCGACGACGCCGAGCACCGTGGCGCCGCATGCCTTTGCGTATTCCACGGCACGCACGATGTTCGCGCTGATATTCGGCTCAACGCTGCCGCCGCCGACGGAGAACACGAGCAACGCATCTTCTCGGCGAAGGTGGCTTCCCTTCAGCCACTCCGAAAAACTGGTCTCCCAACCTTCGTCGTTTGTGCGAGCGGTCAGCTCTGAGACGTTGTCGACCGGCGAGTACGCTTCGAGATTGGCAATCTTGCGAAAATCGTTCACGGCGTGCGACGCGTGCCCCGCGCCGCCGCCGACGCCGACGATGAACAATCTGCCGCCGCGGGTTCTTACCGCGGCGAGCAGATCGGCCATGCGCTCGATCGCCGCGCGGTCGAGGCGGCTAATGATGTCGGCGGCTTCGGACAAATATTGGTCGGTGTAAGTCATGGACTCGCCGTCTCTGAAGGCGCCGCCGCGACGGCGGCGAGCGCTGACGCCAGTTGTCCCTCGAGCGGCGACTCCAGGTCGCCGAGTCCCTCGGCGATGAGCCGCGGCCACTGCCGGCGGCGGGCCGCAAGGCCTGCTCCGCCGCTGATCACGTCCTCGATGGCCTGCCGGAGTTCGTCCACTGAACGCGCGGCGTACAATCCGTCGGAAAATTCGCGCACAGACGATGCCGCAAACGTGCCAGGATTCTCGAAAGCGATGGGCATGACGCCCAGCGCCATCGCCTCGAACACGATGGTCGATCCTGTCGACACCATGCCGTCGGCCGCCGCGATCGCGTCGTACATCCGCACGGAAGGTGCAAGGAGCGAGGCGCGATCCGGACCGAGATCGGCGAGGGTGCGCTTGATGGCCGCGTCGCCGTCAGGAAAATTCGGATGGGGCTTGATGACCAGGCGGTACTGCGGCAGCGAGCGACAGCTGTCCACGACCGCGGCAAGGAGCGCGTCGTTGTCGGTCTCGAGGACGGCCGTCGCGAGGAAGAACACCGGCACTCCGGCCGGCAGTCCAAGCCGCTCGCGGACCACTTCACGCGAATCCCGTCGCCGCCGGTACTCGATCAGCTGGCGAAATCGTTGCGGACCGCAGGCGGCGATCGCCTCAGCGGGCACGCCCACATCCACCAGATGGCGTTGTCCTGCCGCTCCGCACACCAGGTAGGCGTCAGCCATCGGCCGATCGACGGCCGATCGCTTCGCGCGAAACTGCATCATCTGCTCCGGATCGAACTGCATCGGAAGAAAGTAGCGGCCGAAGGGGTGATGCACGAATCCGATCGTCTCGGCCCTTCCGTAGCAGGCGCGCAGAAGCGGGTTCTCGGAGGGCTGAAACTCAGCCCGGAACACCAACCGCCGCGGCCGATGGTGGTCCACGAAGCGCCTGACCGCCGGCGTTAGGAGGAGATCCTCCGGCGCCTCGCCACCGGTCAACGATTCGCGAATCGCATGTGCGATCAACGTCCCCACCTCGAAGTTTGCGAATCGTGCGGAGAGCTGCCGCGCCTGGCGCATCGCCGCCCGCGCACGAAGGAAACGCGCGGGAGCGACGACACGGAGCGCGTCGCGGAAGCGCGCGAACGATTGCAGCGACACCACGCGCCTGGCCGACACGGTGCGCCTGACCGCGCTCACGCGTCGCAACAGCCGCAACGGCGAACTAAACCACGCGGCAAAATATCCATCCTCGGGCAGCGCCGAGAAGAAGCGGCTCGTCGGCTCGGGGCCGAACGGATTCAGCCACCAGGCCACCGGATAGAACGTGAAAAACGCGCTTCCCGACGCCGGCGGCGCCGGCGCGGCGGCGCGCACGAGGAACGCCACAAGGCGCGTCCCCGCAAGCCGCAACACGGCGGCTATGGCGCGCCTCCAGTACAGCGCGGTGTCTCCGAGCGTCCACGCAGCGCCTCGCGCGTCAGATTCCTGGCCGAGCGAGTGCACGCGAAGGCCGTCGCCGGCGCCCTGCAACACGCGCGCAAGGTCAGCATCCGCTATTCCAATCGCCAGCGCCAAGCATTCGTGACGCGCCAGCGCCAGGCGGATGAGCGCCAGCTGATACAGCTGCTGAATCAGCGGCTGACGAAACGACCCGCGCTCCGAAACCTCGAGGTACCACCAGAGCGTCTCGTCGGGCCCCGCGAGCGTTTCGGCGAGCGTGCCGCTTCCGCACGGCCGGTTTTGAACGGCCGAGAGATGCTGGACAACGAACGTCCGCACGAGCTCGAGCGCTTCGTCCGTCATCGAGCCGACGTCGACGATCCGGACATGGCCGAGCGACGACAGCTCGTCGCCGCAGCGGCGTCGAAGCGCCGCCTCCCCGACGAGCACTGGCAGCACAAGCCACTCGCGCGCCGTCGCCCGGGCGGCCTCGCGCAGCACCTGAGGCTCGCAGCGGTCGATCACTAGCAGGCACGGGCTGTCGAGCGCCGCGCTCATGCGATCGCATCACTGGAGAACCGCGCACCGCTGATGAAGGCCAGCGCGTTTTGCACACATTCGATTTCCATCGCGGTGCGCGTTTCCACCGTCAGCGTCGCCGCGTGCGGCGTCAGGATGACGTTGTCACGATCGCAGAGCGGACCTGAGTACGGTTCTTCGGAGTACACGTCCAACCCTGCGCCACTCAGGTGTCCCGACGCCAGCGCCTCCTCCAGCGCGGCCTCGTCCACCATGCCGCCGCGCGCAAGATTCAAGAGGATCGCGCCCTGCCGCATTCGGGCGAGCGCGGCCCGATCGAGCCTCAATGCATCCCGTCGTTGGGCTGCGGCGTGAAGCGTGACGATGTCGCTGGTGGCGAGCAGCTCGTCGAGCGGAGCGATCCGAACGCCATGAGCCGCCGCCCACGACACGTCCGCGTTCGGATCCGCCGCGCAGACCGGCGACCCGAACGGGGTCAGGAGCTCGACGACACGGCGGCCGATGCGCCCCAGTCCCACGACGCCGACGCGGCGCTTGCCGAGCAAATGCGCATCGACGCGCGTCCACTCCCGGCGCCGCATGTGCGCAGCCTGGACAGGCAGGTTGCGCGCCAGCGCCAACATCATGGCGAGCGCCAGCTCGGCGACCGCCTGCGCCGGCGGATCAGGGGTGTTCAGCACGGTGATCCCACGCCGATGCGCGTGCTCGAGATCGATGCTGTCGACTCCCACGCCGCATCGCGAAATGCACCGCAGCGCAGGCAAGGAGTCGAGGACGGCTGCATCGTAGGGCTCGACGCCGGCGATCACGACGGTCGCCCTTTGCGCCGCGTTCATTAGCTCGTCACGTGTAATGCGTTTTCCGGACCGATTGAGGTCGAAGGGGATGCCACTCCGCTCGAGCAGCCGGATCGGCGCATCGTCGTACTGCGAAAACGCGGAGAGTGTGACGAAGATGCGGACGCTCATCTGCAGATGGAAGCGCTCAAGATTTCGCGGACTGCGATGAGATCCGCGCAGACCGCCGGCCTTGGTTCGTCGAAGGCCAACCCGCTCTCGCGGCCGATGAACCGGATGCCGCAGTCGCGGGCGGCCCGTTGATCGCCGGCCGAATCCCCGACGAACACGACCCCATCGCGCCCCCCAATGCGGTCGATGATGCACTGCAGGGCGCTCGCCTTGCTCCAAGGCGGGCAGCCGAAGATGCCGGCAAAAAATGATGTGAGCTCGCGACGATCCAGGATCTGACGAAGCTCTGGCTCTGGGGTGAGTGAGACAACGAACAGGGGCACGCGATCGGCCAGGTCCGCCAGCAACTCAATGGCGCCGCGGACGACGGGACAGGTGACTGCGCGATCGATCATGCGGCTGCTGAAATCCTTCGCCAGCGAAGCAACCAGCGTTTCATCGTCGGCTTGGCCGAGACGCTCCGCCAAATGACGGAACTTGGTGTATCGCGACTCGGGCATGTGCGATTCATGCCAGTCCATCATCGCGTCGAGATGTTCGGGAAACCGCGCGAATACTTCGCGAAACGTAAGCGTCTTGAGCGCGTTCGACTCGATGATCACGCCATCGAAATCGAGGACGAGCGCCCGGCACGACTGCGTAGGGTTCGTCAACGATTGGACGTCGAGAAGTCAGGGACAAGCGCTCGAGCGGCGTGCCCAAGCAGGAGCATGTCAGAGCACATCGCGACAAAGCGGTAGCCGGCGCCGACGGCGCGCTCGAGATCGGCAGTCGCCGTTTCCGGATTCACCACGTGAACACCCGCGGCAAGGCCGCGCGCAAGCGTCGCGTCGAGTACCCGGCGCCTGGCAGCCTCGACGTCCGGGTGCGTGAGCTGTCCCGTGAGCCCCATCGATGCGGACAAGTCGTAAGGACCGATGAACGTTCCATCGATGCCCGGCACCGACAGAATCTCCTCAATCCGCGACACGGCGTCGATGTGCTCGATCTGAACGATCAGCAGCGTCTCATCGTTTGCGGCTCGCATGTATTCGGCGAAGCCAGGCCCGTAGTCGTGCGCGCGGGCCAGCGAGGCGCCACGCAGCCCCATTGGCGGGTACTTGGCGCTGCGCACCGCCAGCTCGGCTTCAGCCTTCGAGTTCACCATAGGCACGATGACCCCGGCGGCGCCCGAGTCCAGCACCGCCTTGCATTGAATAGGATCGTTCCACGCCAGCCGCACGAGCGGCACAGCGCCCCGCCGCTCGATGGCAATGAGCAGCGGCAGCACCTCCGACACGTCAATAGCGGTGTGTTCGGTATCGACGACCACCCACTGGAAACCCGCACCCGCGAGAATCTCCGCCACCGACACGTGAGCCAGCGACAACCACGTGCCGAGGCTGACTCTTCCCGCGCGCAACGTCTGCTTGACTTTCGTCGCCAGCACCGCGCCTCCTAGATGGCCCGCGCCATGAGCCGAACAAAGGATCCGAGTCGATGCGCCTGGAGGAACTCCTGCAAATCCTGGCGCGCCTGGTCGTCGAGCTGATGCATGAGAGTGCGGACCACGCGCGGCCACGCGGCGCCCGGGCTGGATGCGACCTCGCGCTGCACGGTTTCGACGTCGAACATCCCGGGCGTGCTCAGCTCGATCAACTCGAAGCCTCCGCCGCCGAAGCGCGCGCGGAACGCGTCGATCGACAGCAGATTCAGCTTGTCGGGCGGGGTGATCGTGGGCGATCGATCCCACAGCACCTGCAGATCGAAACCGGTGACGCTCGTGCCGGTCAGAAACAGCAGCCCGCCGGGGCGCAAAGCCTTTCTCAAAGCCGACAGCAGTGCCGGGACGCTGAATACCCGATCGAGCACATCGAACGCGGTGATGGCATCGGACACGCGCTGTTCCGGCAACTCGTCCATCGAACATTCGATCACGCGCGCGCCAGATGGCGCGCCCTCGAGCTCGAGACGGTCGAGCGCGTACGAACCCGGCGTCCCCGGCGCATTCAGCCACCCGAGGCGGCTCCCCGTGGCGCTGATGTCGGCGAGTGTGCGCGCACGCGCCGCATGCTCGGCCAGCCCGTCCACCACCCACTGGGCGCGCGGCTGCGAAATCTTCTCCGCGCGCGCGGGGCGTGTCGCCGGCAGCACCTGCTCTCGCCAGAATCTAGCCGGCGCTGAAGAGTCGTAGTAGGTCCGCAACGAAGCGGCGGACGGGCGAGGCGAAGCGAACAGCGTCGAACAGCGCGCGCACAGTCGGTACGACAGCCCGAAGCGATCGAATGCCGGCGTCGCCTCGCCGGCATCGCATCCCGGACACCCGACAGCCTCGAGGCTGTCGCCCGCCGCGGCCCACGACTCGACGGCCCGCCGAACCAGGTCGTGATACTCGGCGAGCATCCGGGCCGGCCTGATTTCGAGCTCGTGCACGTTCTGCACGGCGACCTTCGTCTTCATGACTGTCCCCCACCGGCCTTCATCGCCTGGCCTTGCTGCGCGTACACGCGATCGACGATCTCGATGACACGAAGCGCGTCGAGCGAACTGCTGTCGGGCACCCTCCGGCCTTCGCGAATGCAACGGGCGAATTCCTGCACTTGCAGATCCCATGACGGATCGGTGTCGTAGTAGGTCATCTCTTCGCGCGGATTGCCGACGGCGATCGCTTCGCCCTGCCGCGGACGCCGGCCGACAAGCAGCGTCTCCCGTCCGTAACTGCCTGTTTTCGACAACAAGCCGCTGACCGCCAGATAGCCCCGCTCCAGGCCGATCTCCAGGCGGAACGTGTGCTTCCACGATGTGGCCGACGAATGCAGCTGCGCAATCTGACCCGCCGGCGTCCGGAGCAGCACGAAGGCGTTGTCCTCGCCGGGAATCTGCCAATAGCAGCGCTCCACCATGCCGACGACGTCGCAGAAATCGCCGCAGAAGAACCGGAACAGATCGAGCATGTGGATGCCCTGATCGAGCAGAATGCCGCCGCCCGACTCCGGCGCATTGCGCCACGACCGCTCGAATCCTTCGCCGCCCGATTTGCCATACATCCCGCGCAGCGTCAGGATGCGCCCCAGCGATCCGCTGTCGACGATAGCGCGGGCGTCGGCGATTCCGGGATGATGCCGGTGGTTGAAGCCGAACATCAGCCGGCAATCGGGCGCGGCCGCCTCAGCCTCCATGATGCGCCGCACGTCATGCGCATTGCGGCCAGGCGGTTTTTCGCAGAAGACGTGCCGGCCGGCCCTCAGCGCGCGCACCGCCACGTCCGGGCTCAAGAAGTGCGGCGTGCATACGAACACGACGTCGACCGCATCGATCAAGGCCGCGTCTGACGAAAATAGAGGCGCCGAAAAAGCCGGACTCTCCGTCAGCCCCGGATCGCATATGCCGGTCAGCTCGAGATCGGCGTTGTTCTCGATGTTGCGCCGGCGAATCTCGCCCATGTAGCCGTAGCCGACGATGCCGGCGCGGAGGCGGGTCACGGCCGTTCTCCGGTGACGAGGCGATGCAGAGATCGCTGCTGCGGATCTGCGGCGAGCAGCCGCTCCACGGCGCTGACGTCTTCCGGCCGATCGACGCCGACGGTCGCGTAGGGAACCGTCACGGCCTGAATCGGAATGCCGTGCTCGATCAATCGCATCAAGTCGATGCCTTCAGCGCGCTCGAAGGGCGTCTGCGGAAGCGTCGCGTAACATCGCAACAACTCCGACCGAAAGGCCATGATGCCCGTCTGACGATAGACGGGACACGCAACGGCTTTCTGGTAGTGCGGGAGGGGCGCCCTCGTGAAAAACAGGATGCGGCCACGCACGTCGCACGCGGCCTTCACGATGTTGGGATTCTCCGCGTCGCTCGATCCCGCGAGGGGTGACACCAGATTCGAGCAGGCGATCGACGTATCTTGCCGCAACGGCGCGAACACCTGCTCCACCGCTTCGGGCTGCAACAGCGGCTCATCGCCCTGCACGATAACGACCACGTCGCCAGTCAAGACGCGCAGAGCCTCCTCGACGCGATCGGTGCAGCGCTCATGCGTGTCCGCAGTCATCACCGCGATGCCGCCGTGCCGCTGCACTTCGTCACGAATCGATTCGTCGCAGGTCGCCACGACGACCTCATCCACCCCGCGGGCAAGAGCTGCGCGGCGGCGCACGTGTTCGATCATCGACAGACCGTGGATCGCGACAAGCGGTTTGCCCGGAAATCGAGACGACGCCATGCGGGCGGGAATCACGACGAGCGTTCGTGGGGTCATCGACGGCCGGGACCGCCGCCAGGGAGGACCGCGGAAGAATTCGCGCTCCGCTGGAAAATGTAGTTGTGCAGTCCCGCGAGCGCTTCGCTCGCGTCTGGCACGATGGCCCGCTTTGCGGCCACGACGAATCCGCTCCCTTCGAGCAATGCGACGATTCGCCTATGGTCAGCGCCATACTCGTCGGTCTCGAGCAGTACTGAACGAAGCGTGGGATCAGCAAGCGCCGCAGTGGCGCCATCCAGCACGCCCAGTTCCCCGCCGTCCACGTCGATCTTCATCAAGGTCGGTCGAGGCAGCGCGAACTGCGGGATCAAATCGTCGAGACGAAACGCCAGCACCGGCACCCGCACGCCTGGCTGAAAGGCGTGGCCGATCTGGTCCGTAGCGCCGCCAAGGGCATGCAGGGCCTGCCCGCTTTCCAGGCCTCGGTAGTTGAACGTTTCGAGCGACGTCCGGCCGGCTAGCGCCACCTGAACAGGGATGATGCGATCCTGACAGTTGTTGAGCGCAATGTTCCTGACGAGTTGCGCAAAGTTGACTGCCGATGGCTCGAACGCGACGACACGTGGCGCCGGTTTGCCGATCTTCGCAGCAAGCAGTGAATACGCGCCGACGTTCGCACCGACGTCGTAAAACACGTCGCCGCCACGGAGCGCGCCTTCAAGCCACGCCACCGTGTCGGGCTCGCGGCTGCACGACCGAAGCCGCGTCCGGAGTTCGACTTCGGAATCGACGTGCAGCAGGACGGTCGCATGGGCGTAATCGAGCTGCCCTATCTGGCGCAATCCGTTCCGAAGAACGACCCGCGCCTCACGCGGCATCACCGCTCCGACCAGCGCGGCCGCGCACTCAATCGCGCGGCGTCCCATGCGCCGGATGATGCGAGTCACAAGAATCGCTGCACGTGGCGGCTACGGAGTTTCGAGCCAAGGCGTTGTTCCGCGTTCGCCCAGTTGTCTCCAGATTGCAAGAGCAGATCTCCGAAGTCCTTGAGCGCGAGCCCTAGCGCATGGCGGAGCGGGAACTCCGGCCAGCGGGCGACGCGCACTCCGGCCGCGTTCGGCAGGCGCGGTGTCGCAGCAAGGCCCAGTTCGGCGGCGACGCCGTTGTAGACCATCGCCCAATCCTGCAGCCCGTATACCGCGCAACACAGGCGCGCGCAGCGCAGCAGATGGGCCGCTCGATCCGGCGACACCGCCTGAAGGCGTCGGGCGAACTCCGCGGGAGACACCATGTACAGCACGTCGCCAAAGATCAGTTGCCCAAGGGTGCCCGCGACACGTTGTGCGGTCTCGCGCCGCCAGTACGTCGGCCGGAGATCGATGAGCTCGAAGCCCTTGGCACGCAGGAACGCGTCCACTTCGCCAAACAGCGGTTCGCCCTCGTACAAGGGAACGAGCTCGACCTCGAGCTCGAGGCCCAGCGTCGACTGGAGCGCCCGCGCGCCGCCACGCAGGACCGGCAGCGTGCCGCCTTGCGCATCGATCTTCACGAAATGGGGGGTGAACGATGCGTTGTTGAGACATTCATCGAGGGTGACCGTCTCAACGGCGACTCGTTCGATGACATCGAACCGCGCGGTGTGAGGAAACTGCGCCACCAAAGCACGCCGCGGTTCGTACAGCGACGACAGGGCGGGATGTCGCGTCACGTGAAGCGTTTGCGTGCCGCGAGTCTCCCAGACGGCGTGCGGTCGCACATCCACCTGCGCGCCGCCACGCGCGAGCGTCGTCTTCAAACGCTCGGCCTCCTCGGGATCCGCCTCGAAGGCGAGGACATCGAGCCACCGCGCCACCGGCTCCCAATGAGGCAGGATGCCGTCACGGGCGCCGATGTCGATCATTCCCAGCCGCCGCCCGGACAACGGCGCAAATGCAGCGGCCTGGGCGTCAGTCATCATGTCCGCTTGTTCTGACGGTGGCGCGACCTGCGCGATCGCTCAAGGGTCGCCCTCGGTCGGCCAGAAACTCGGTGATCCCATCCTCTATCGACGGCGCGTCCCGTCCGATCGCGAGCCGGACCTTGTCCGAGTTGAGCGAGATGTCCTTCGGCCGCGGCGCCGCGAGCGACGCGGCATCGAGCGATCCGCGGACAATCGCCGCCGCGGACAGTCCTGCGCGGTCGGCGAGCGCGAGGCCGAATTGATGTTTCGACACGCGATCCCGGCCGGCGACGTGAAACGTTCCGCGATGTCCGCCGGTCACCAGCGCGACGACGCGCTCGACGAGATGGGTGACATAGATCGGCGTGAAAAACAGATCGTCGAACAGCGTGACCGGCGCGCCTCGTTCGAGCGCGGCGTGCAGCCATTCCGCCGATGATTGCTTCCGGCCCGACGACCATCCAAAGAAGTTCGATCGGATAATCAACGACGTGTGGCGCAGAATCTCCACGTCCCATTCGCCGTGGAGTTTTGAACGTCCGTAGACGGTCCGCGGGCAGGGCAGCGTCTCTTCCGTGGCCATCGGTGCGTCGCCGCGAAAGATGCCGTCTGTCGTGATGTACACAAACAGCGCCTTCTGCGACAGCGCCCGCGCGAGCCGCGCCGTGAGTTCGGCGTTCATGGCATAGGCAAGCGCCGGCTCCTCCTCACACCGGTCGACGTTCACCAGTCCCGCGCAGTGAATCAGCACGTCGGGCGACACCTGTGCGAGCAGCGCCTCGATGAAGCCCGGCGTCAGCAGATCGTCCTGGATAAATTCGACCGGCCGATCGCCCCACCAGGCATGCCGATCGGTGCCCGTCACACGATGATCGCCGGCGAGAGCCGCGGCAAAATGACTCCCCAGCAAACCGGCAGCACCGGTGATCAGCACCTTCATGCCCGCTCTCCTGGAACGATGGGCACGAGATGCGCCAACCGGTGCCAGTGCGATCCGTCGAAGGGTCGCAGAAACCTTGGGCGCGCCGCCAGATAGTGGGTGTAGAAGGGGCACGGCCCATCGATGAAGACCGTGTCATCCGCGCGCCACGGAAACTGGTCGAACCGGATCACCGCGCCATCCGGCAGCGTCTTCTCAACGCGGTTCACGCAATAGAAATGCGATCCGCCGTGGGAGCGCTCGCGGAGAAGCGTGAAGTAGCGGGCGATGCCGGCGCGATCCATCTCCTGCATGCTGGCGACGTTCACGGCACAGTCGATTGACGTCGTGACCGACTCGATCTGATCGGCGCGCACGAATGTGAAGCGGCCCGACTGCGAAGGATCCACCGACCACGACGTCTCTTCTGGATTGGCCGCACAGTAGGACGACGCTTGCGCGACGAGGCCGGCGGGTAGATCGATCGCATAAACACGGGTCTTCGGTGCGAGACGGCTCAGCAGCGCGCCAAGCATGCCATACCCGTCACCGATAATCGCGATCGTCGCAGGCCATGCATGACGATCCCAGTGATCGAGCAGCACGCTGGCCACGCAGGCAGCCTTCAAGACGTTGAAGTTCGGGCCGGCGCCGGGCGGCGCTGCCGGATCGCGCCGCGTCATGTCGGCGAAGACATCGAGCGCGGTGGCCCAGGCTCGAGGGAAACCCGCGAGTTGCCGCGTGACCTGGCGATAGCTCACCCGCTCCAAAGCCGAGAGCATGCGTCTTGCCGTGCCGCACGCGTACGGACTTTCAAAGCCGGTTCGATCGAGCGACCCGGCGTACTGGCGCCAGTAAGAACTGACTTGCCCCGCCGGCATTGGCTGTGCCTGAAAGCCGTCGAGCAGCACGCGCTGGACCTCTTGGCCGTTCATTCGGTGCGTTGCGCACGCCACAGCCGGGCGTACACCCCGTTGACGGCAAGCAGCGCGTCGTGCGTGCCGCTCTCGACGATGGCGCCTTCGTCGAGGACGAGGATCTGGTCGGCGTCTCGGACCGTCGTCAGGCGGTGCGCCACGACGACAAGCGTGCAGCGTCCGCGCAGGGTCGCGAGCGCGTCCTTCACGAGCGTTTCCGATCGATTGTCGAGCGAGCTGGTGGCCTCGTCCATCAAGAGCAGCTCGGGCCGCCGAATCAGCGCACGCGCCAGGGCCAGGCGTTGCCGCTGGCCGCCCGACAGCGTCAGGCCGCGCTCGCCCACCGTCGCGTCGTAGCCGCCGTCGAGCCGCGTGATGAACTCGTGGGCATCCGCCAGGCGCGCAGCCTCGATGATGTCGTCACGCGTGGCGTCGTCCCGGCCGAGGGCGATGTTCTCGGCGACAGTACCGGCGAACACGAACGGCTCCTGGCTGAGAAACCCGATGCGGGCGCGCCACTCATCGCGCCGGAGCTCCCGCACGTCCACGTCGTCCACGAGAATGGACCCGGAATCGACGTCGTACAACCTCAGGAGCAGATCGAGAATCGTCGATTTTCCCGCCCCCGAAGGGCCCACAATCGCGGTCGTCCGATGACGCGTGATGGTGAAGCTGTTGTCCAGAAGAACCCTTTCCCGGCCACGGTATGCATAGCTGACACCGGCGAACCGCACGTCCCGAACGAGGCCGTTGAAAGGCCGCGTGCCGTCCGGCAGATCGCCGATCGGCTCGGTGATGACCTGGCGCACGCGCGCGGCGTAGGGCAGCGCAGCGACGACGCCCATGACAGCGTCACCGGTCGATGCCATCAAACCCAGCAACTGACGAAGGCTCAAGACGAAGATCGCGAGGATAGGGACCAGAGTCGCCAGCTGCCCGCCTGAACCGCGCCACATTAGGTACGCGATACCACCCACGACCCACACGAAGCCGATGCTCGCAATCGCGCCCGGAGCCAGACGCAGTGCCGCTTGTCGAACAGCCGCGCGCGTGTACCGCCGGCTGGCGGTGTGAAACGCGTCGCGCCACGCGCCGACGGTGTCGAACACGCGCAGAAGGCGAGCGCCCCGGATCATCTCGTCGGCCCACCGGCTCTGCCCGCGGCTGGCCGTTCGTTGTGCTTCGCCCAGCCGCATCAGCGTTCCTGCGCTCAGCCAGGTGAGCGCGCCGTAGGCGACCCCGCCCGCCGCCGCGACCAGCACGCTGCCGAGCGGCGACACGCTCCATAGCAGTGCGAGCAGCGCCGTGGCCTGAATCAGAATCCCAGTGAGCGTCGCGGCCATGAAAAGCGTTTGCGTGTTGTACGCCGCCACCATGATCACGTGGGTATGATCGCTGTGGCGGTGCTGAAGAAAGTAGCTGTAGTCGGCTCGGAGAATTCGTTCGTAGACGCGCACGGTCCAATCGCGCACGCCGTCGGCGCGCAGTCCGTTCGCCACGAAGCCGCAACCGAAGGCCGCTGTCTCGCTCGCGGCCGTCGCCAGCAGCATGAAGACTACCGCGCCCGTGAAGGGATCTGCGATCGGCAGACGGCCGACCGCGGCGCCGACCATCGCCACAACCGGTCCTTGGACCGTTCCGCTTGTGCCCGTCACGACGCTGCCGATGACGGGTGCGATCGACGCCACCGCGATCGCCGACAGCACGGCGGCGAGTAACTGCAGAAGCAGCAGTCCGCCGACGCGGCGCCGGTAGGGCGCAAAGAAAAACCGCAGGAGGTCAGCCGGCAAGGGCCCTCGAAGGCTTGCGGCCGCTATCGCGCCGGTACAAATTGAAGTAGACGCCGCGGCCGCGCATCAGTTCATCGTGCGTGCCCTGCTCCGCCACCCGCCCGGCGTCGATGACGACGATGCGATCGGCGTGGATCACGCTCGAGAGGCGGTGGGCCACAGTGATCACGGTGCGGCCGCGCGAGACTGCCGCGATTGCCTGAAGCACGGCCGCCTCGGTTGGTCCGTCGAGCGAGCTGGTTGCTTCGTCGAACACAAGCACCTCAGGGCGCGTAAGGATCGCGCGGGCAACCCCGACGCGCTGCCGCTGCCCGCCGGACAGCATCAATCCCTGCTCTCCGACGACCGTCGCGTAACCGTCAGGCAATGTCGCGATGAAGTCGTGGATGCCAGCCAGGCGCGCGGCGTCCTCGATCGCCTCTGCGGGGATCTCGCGCCCAAAGGCGATGTTTTCGGCGACCGTTCCGTGAAACAGAAACGCTTCCTGCGCGACGAATCCGATACGGCGCCGCCACGCGGCCACCTTCACGTCGCGGAGATCGACGTCTCCGATGCGCACGGCACCCTTTGTCGGCTCGAACAGCCGGACGACGAGATTCAGCAGCGACGACTTGCCAACGCCAGACGGCCCGACGATCGCGGTGTGTGTGCCGGTGCGGCAGAGAAACGACACGTCATGCAGCACCGGATCGCGGCCGGCATATCCCAGCGTGACATCGTCGAACCGGATTCCGTCGGCGAGAGGCGCAGTCGTCAAGCTGCCGCTGAGCGCGGGAAGCGGCTGCACGAGCTCTTGCGCAGCCCGTTCGCCGATCGCCAGGTTTTCAACGACCTGCGCGCGGGACCGTACGAGGCCGGCAGCAACCGGCAGCAGTCGCTGCGCCGCGATGAAGCCGAGAACCAACGCCGGCAACCATCCGGTGAAGCGCGGGCCGGCGAACCACCGCAACACCAACATCGCGGCGCCGAACGCCACGACGCTCCCCGCGGCCAGCGCGTGCGACGGAATCGCCGTCGCGGAAAAGATTCGCCGCAGCAGCGCGCCGTAGCTGGCGGTCGCTTCTTCGAAAGCCGCCACCCAGCGATCGACATGACCGTAGACGCGGAAGTGCTTGATGCCTTCGAGCGCCTCCGCGACGAGCCGGCTCTGCGTCTGGCGAAGACGCACCTTCTCCGTGCCGAAGTCGTACATGCGCCGGCGGCCGATCAGTTCGTACACGATGAACAGCGCCCCGCTCAGCGCTGCCAGGCCGAGCGTGATCGGGATCGACACGAAGAACAGCAGCGCGAGGACGCCAGCCAGCGTCAACGACTGCGTGACGAGCTGCGGGACACCGACCGCGAGCTCACCCAGTTGCACCGGCGCGAATAGAATCCAGTGCTTGAGATCGCCGGCCCGCCGGTCGAGGAAGACCTGGTACTCCGCGCCGGCATAGGCATCGAAGAACCTCCGGTGGTACGAGTCGCGGATCTCGAGCGCGGTCGCCTCAGACGTGACGCGCCACATGTAGCCGGCGAGAAAGTGCAGCGAATCGAGCACGATGTAGATCCCGAGTACGGCAGGGAATGGCTCGGATCCGGGGAGGCGCACCAGCACAGCGCTCACCGTGCGGGAGGCGGCCTCGTCGTGCGCCAGGTTCGGCGCTACGGCGAGGGACACCACGGCATACAACGCCGCGAGCGCGGCAATCTCGAGCGCCGATGTCGTGAGCCCGAGCAGGACCAATGCGGAAAAGGCCGCAGGTCGTGCTCGATACAGCGCGAAAGCCGTGGCGAGAGACGGCATCCTCATGCGCGGGCGGCCTCCTCGAGGTGTTCGCGAAGTCGTGTCGCCGCGCGGCCATCCCGGAACCGGTCGAACTCGCCGATGATCGCGCCCCAGTCTCCAAGCGAAGTACACGCCGGATCACCGTTCCGGAAGTCGCGGATAGACGCCAGCGCCTTGTCGAACGTCTCGAACACGATCTGACCCCTGGCGTAGACGTCGTCATGCGCGCTGCGGAGCCCGTAGGAGTTCACGATGACGCTGCGGGTGCCGACAAGCGCCGCCTCGAGAGCAGCGGTTGCGCCCAGCGCGTGCCCGATGGCGACATCCGCCGCCAGGGCGGCTTCCGCGGGAAACACATCGTTGCGATGCACGCCGTGCATCAGTTCCAGGAAACGTCCGGATGCGCGTGCACGAGCGAGGAGGTCCGCCACAATGCCGCGTTCGGTCGGTGAGTTGCGCCGAAACTGGACCTTGACGATCAGAGCCACATGACGGTCGGCGAGCACCCAGTTGAGGAGCGCGGCAATCTCCGCCTCGTGATCGTCCTCGTGAATGAAGCCGTAGCGGTCGTCCTGCACGCTCTCGTCGAAATAGCAAAGGACGAAGGTCGCCCCTGCCGCTTCGAGCCGCCGGCGCCATCCGGCGGCGCGCTCGCGAACGAAGGCGAACGACGCGTCGAAGACGTAGCCGATATCGCGAGTCTCCCCCACATGAACCCCGGGCGCCGTCCAACATCGTTCGTAGCGCGGCGAGAATGTCAGAAGCCGGTTCGCGGTGGTCAGCATGGCCAGTATGGGAAACGGCTGATTGGTGTACTGATACGCCAGGGTCGAAAGCGGGAGCGCCTCAGACACGATCGCCATCGCATCGGCGTCGAGTGTGTAGCTCTCGCAGGTCATGAACGCGCGAACGTTCGACCGCTGGCAGAACGCGGCGAGCTGAGCGGCGCGACCGAACAGCCGCGCCGCATGATTCAGCGCGACGGCGCTGCCCTTCCTTCGAGCCCCGACCGCCGACACGGCACACTGTCTCGCGGCGTTTCGAAGTTCGGCAACTGCGGGCAGGTCACCCGCGTCCCGTTCGGCCGCTCGCACCTCCGCCGGCTCGATTCGTGTGATGCCCTTCGCTGCAAGGGCGTCGCGGTCAATGACGGCGCGGGCGACGCCGCTCCCTGCGAGCACGAGCAGCCGGAACGGCAGCGACCGATCGCCGGGAAAAAGAAAGTGCGGCTGCGTACGGTATGAACGATCCAGCGACAGGTCGTCCTCTTCGAGCAGCAGAACCGATCGCTCGGGCGCGGGACTTGTGCCAATCGACGAGGTTCGAGAAGCCAGCCGCGAGCGCAGACCCTCGGCCGTGAGCCACGCGGCCCCGGCAAGCCGGCTCGTTCGTGCTGCCGGGCGATTCCACCGATAGAACCGCGGCGTGACATTCGCGCATGCCGCCGCGTCTCGAAGGGCGCTCGGCTCGAGGTGAGCCGGAGCCCGCACGAACACCATGCCACCGACAACGCCCGACTCGCGCGCCAGCGCGGCGGCCACCAACACCCGTACTATGACCGGTTCGATGTCGATTCGAAGACGCTTCGCCAGATGCAGCCGCGTCGTGCCACGGCCCCATCGCGCGTTCAATCGGGCAAGGAGCGGTGTCTCGGCGATGATCGCGTCGGCGGCAGCCATCGCCACATCGCCGGTGATCCGCCGCGCCGCGATGCGCACCGACTCGCCATCGGTGGTACGGAGATGCCCCGCAAAAAAGCGCGCGCCTTCGACGCGATAACCCACGCTCGCGAGCAGGCGTCCACGCACACCCGGCTCATCGTCGAGGACATGAACCGCCGTGCCGGCCTCTCCGCGCAATCGTCTCCGCAGGAGCGCCAGAATGACGGGCAGCGTCAGCCGGTCGCAATACACGACACGGTCGGTCACATCCCATACCAGCCGACCGCCGAAAGCGTGGCGAGCGACAGCAACTCTGCCAGCTCGGTGCCGCGCACTTCAGTGCCTTCCAGATAGCGGCCAACCATCTCGTCGATGAGATCCAACTGAAACACGTCCGGCGACAGCAACTGGCGATAGCGTCTCGACTCGAGTCCCTTACGAAACCGCGATGCGAGCTGCGATCCGTACATCAACTCGGCGGCATGGCTGAATGACGCGTCGACATCGTAGAGGTACGAGTGCGGCCCGGTTTGAAGATGGAGCGGATAATCGAGCCGGTGTTCCAGCATCCACTTCAGCGGATATTTCGTCGGTTTGAGCTCGAGCCCGCGGCCCCAGTCTTCAGGCATGGCCGACAGGAACTCCTGAAGCCGCGAATCCCAGAACGGCAAGCGCGGCCGCAGCCCGTACTCTTCTGAAATCACAGAAAATCCCGAAACCGATGACGACTGCCAGTGGAATGAGTTGTAGAGATGGAGGTACCACGCGTACAGCGTCTCGGGCGTTGCGGCTGCCGCCGGTTCGCGAAGATACTCGGTCTCCATCTCGGACTGATAGGCTTCAAGACCTGCAGGCGTCAAGATGCGCGAGCTGCGCAACGAGATGAGCGGCAGGCGATGCGACCGCAGGAAAAAGCTGGCGAGCAACTGGCCTGTCGTGGCTGCCGGTCCCGGCGTCGCTGGGGAATCGAAGACCGCCGCGCCCGCGCGATCCCGCAAGAGCCGATAGACCGCATCGGTCTCGAATCTGCCGGAGTGAAGTTGTTTCAAGAATGTCGGGCCGAAGAGGTAGCTCGCCATCTTGTCGCTGTATTCACGAAAGGCGTATACCGGGTGCTCGAGAATCGTCGCGTACTGTGCGAATCCGAGATTGTGCGCGCCATCGCTGATTTCGCCTGCGAACACCGCCTGGTCGCGGCCCGCAAGTGTCGCTGCGCGATCGGCCCAGATCGATCGGCCGACGCCGTTAGGACCGCCCAGCATATGTGACCGCATCATCGGCCGTGCGCGATCGAGCCACTCCGCGCCGGCGGTGCTGTAGTCGTACTCGGCAATATCGAGCTGCGTGCCGTAGTGAGCAGCCATTGCGGTCGCGCGCTCGACCTCGAAGCGATTGATCACGCCGCTTCGGCTCGCGTAACGCATCCGGCCAATCACGCCGCGCACTTTGCCTCGGCCGAACAGGTGAACCAAACACGCCAGAATCGCCGTCGAGTCCCAACCGGACGAAAGCGACACCACATTTCCGTCGGCCGATCCGCGTACACGCACGGCGTCGATCAATGTGTCGGCATAGATGTCGAGCTCTGCCCGCCCGTACGGCCGAACAGGCAAGGGTACGAATGGCGCGGTCACCAACTCCAGACTGCCGCCTGCGCCGGAGGCGCACTCGCCGATCCCCAGCCGCCGGACGCCTCGATAGATCGTGTGGCGCTTGGGCGGGCGCGCACCATAGACGACCAGCGTGTGCACGAGCGCCGCCTGGTCGTACCCCTCCGTGGCGGGGTCGATTGGGAGTAGATCCAGCTCCGATGCGAACGCAGCCCCCTTCGGGGTGCGCTGATAGAACCCCTCGTGCTGGCCGAACCGATCGGTCGCGATCGCGAACCGGTCGCCGGGTCCCGCGACGACGAGGCAGACGCGGCCCTCGAGCAGGGCGGCGGCGCGATCGACCGCCTCACGATCCAGCAGGTCGCCGACCGCACGCCGTGATGTGAGCGGGGTCAAACCGCCATCCGCATCGCGGATACCCAGCACCTCTCCAAACACAAACGCCCGGCGGCCGTCCCGAAGATCGATCTGCCAGGCTCGGGCATCGCCATCGATTCGAAGCGCGGGTGTCGCGTGCAGCTTCGAGAGACCGCTCTCTGTGGCGGCCGAGACCGGGCTGGATCCAGAAATGACGCGGAGCTTCATGCGGCTCGTCCTGGCAGGGGTGCGCGCGGGATCCTTTTCAACGACGCCCTCGGTTGATTGTGCGGATGAGCTCGAATGCTTCGGCCGCCTCCAGTCCTGCAACGGTCCCCCACCGCCGCGCGATCGCGCGCAGCGACTCCGGCGAGCGGGGGTGCGGAAACCGCCGCGCCTCGGTCGTGTACACCGCCATCGCCGCCACTTTCACGTCGAGCGTGTCAGCGACATCGACGAAGACGTTCGGATGGAACGCTGGCGCAAATTGTCCCCAGGCCCACTCCGTCGAGGAGGGCACCTCGAACGCAAGAATGTCGCGGACGATGTTCTCGACGTTCTGCACCCCCGCGCCGATCCGCCGCG
>ORJL010309078.1_pt1 | contig 22551 bp, 16 predicted proteins | sample 1779941 | NCBI WGS metagenome assembly ORJL01 (sample SAMEA104232317, study PRJEB22302) | groundwater metagenome | biome: forest; feature: aquifer; material: groundwater | place: USA | collected 2011-08-07 | depth 5.8 m
ATTTCACGGATTTCACGGATGGACGGCCGATGTGAGTCCGGTGGACATCAGGGACGGTCACAGCGACACGCCACGGTCTCGCGCAGCTGCGGTCATGCACCCGCAAGACGCGAAGACGCGCCGGCGAAGGCTCCTAGTCAATCCGTCGTATCCTGGCACGTTGTGCGGGATCCTGTACAAATCCAGCATCGTCGAGACGTGTGCCCGACCGTCGAGCAGACGCTGCAGTTCCCTCCGGTCACGTCTCCGGTCCACGCCCCTCTTGATCCCCCGCCCCGCGTCTGCTAGGATCCGCTCCCTTCACCGGCAGGGAGCAGACCGCACATGAGCCAACGCGACGACCGCATCAAGAGCCTCGAGACCATCCGCGCCGCCGGGATCGACCCGTTCGGCGGAAAGTTCGTCGTCACCCACTCCATCCAGCAGGTGCTGGACGGCTTCCAGCCCGAGGGGGGCGGCCCGCCGGTCACGATCGCGGGCCGCATCCTGGCGATCCGCGACCACGGCAAGTCCGCCTTCGTCACCCTGCGCGACCAGACCGGCCGGATGCAGGCCTACTTCCGCCGCGACACCGTCGGCGAGGCGCTTTACGCCGTCTACAAGCAGCTCCACATCGGCGACATCGTCGGAGCCACCGGCCCGGTCCAGAAAACCAAGACCGGCGAGACCACCGTCTTCGCCGACGGCTTCACCCTCCTCTGCAAGGCGCTCCTGCCCCTGCCCGAGAAGTTCCACGGGCTCAAGGACGTGGAGATCCGCTACCGCCGCCGCTACGTCGATCTCATCGCCAACCCCGAAGTGATGGAGACCTTCCAGCGCCGGGTGCGCATCGTCCGCAACGTGCGCCGTTTCATGGAGGAACGCAATTTCCTCGAGGTCGAGACGCCCATGATGCACCCGATCCCGGGCGGCGCCGCGGCCCGGCCCTTCATCACCCACCACAACGCGCTCGACATGGACCTCTACCTGCGCATCGCGCCCGAGCTCTATCTCAAGCGACTCCTGGTCGGCGGCCTCGAGCGGGTCTACGAGATCAACCGCAACTTCCGCAACGAGGGGCTCTCGCCCAAGCACAACCCGGAATTCTCCATGATGGAGGTCTACCAGGCCTACGGCGACTACCACGACATGATGCAGCTCACCGAAGACCTGTTCGTCTCCCTCGCCCGCGAGTTCCATCCGGACCTGAAGGTCACCTACGGCGACGCCATCCTCGACCTGACCCCGCCTTGGCGCCGCGCCCGGTACCTCGACCTGTTCCGCGAGCACGCCCACGTCGACTGGCACGACGCACCCGCAGTCGCCGCCAAGGCCGCATCCCTCGGCATCGACGTCAAGGGCAAGAGCCCCCAGGCGATCGCCGGCGACGTCTTCGAGGCCACCGTGGAGCCCCATCTGGGCGGGCCGATCTTCGTCACCGAGTACCCGACCGCGATCTGCCCCCTGGCCAAGGCCAAGCGGGACGATCCCGCGGTGGCCGAGCGCTTCGAGCTCTTCTTCTGCGGCATGGAGATGGCCAACGCCTTCACCGAACTCAACGATCCCATCGACCAGCGCGCGCGGTTCCTCCGCCAGCTCGAGAACCGCGACGAAGGCATGGCCAAGCTCGACGAGGACTTCCTCATGGCCCTGGAGCACGGCATGCCCCCCGCAGGCGGCCTCGGCATCGGCATCGACCGCCTCGTCATGGTCCTCACCAATAGCCGCTCGATCCGCGACGTAATCCTGTTCCCGCTCATGCGCGAGGTCGTCGAGACCCCGGAAGCCGCAGCCGAGGAGACCGGGTTGGAAGGGCCCAAGGTGAGTCAGCGATAGCGTGACGGACCAAGGGCATCGGCGAAGGGCGGAACTCCGGCTCGCGGCCGAACCGGGTAGGCCGGCATCCCGGACGCACGGTTTGAACCCGCGCGCCGTTCGCGCGCCCGGCCTTGCAGGCCAGTTGCAGCTGGATACGCCCCGCCCAGCGCGCGACACAGAGTATCGCGCGCCGGTCGGCCTGCGGCCTGGCCGCATACGCAGCCAGGAGGCCGCGGGAACCTCGAAACAGTTGGTTGGGACGCGTCGTCGCATGTTCGACGATCTTGCGAGGAATCACACCTTCTGCCGTTGGACAATCCGTGCAATCCGCATAATCCGTAGTTCCGTCGGTTGCGGCGGCAGCCGCGCTGGGTAACCCACCGAATCAAGATGGAAGGCCCACTAACACGGCGATTCAGGAAGCCGCGCGGCAGCTACCTGAATCACCCGCCCGCGGCTTCCTGGCTGCCTATGCCGCCCGGCCGCGGGGGCTTTTTCCGGCCTCGGGAGCCTACATGTACGTGTTCTTTCTCGGCATCCGCTACCTGCGGCGGCGGCTGATCAGCTACCTCGCCATCGCCGGCGTCGCGCTCGGCGTCGGCCTCGTCATCGTCGTCACCTCCGTGATGTCCGGCTTCGGCCGCGACATGCGCGAGCGCATCCGCGGCACCGCCTCCCACGTCTCGGTCCAACCCGCGCGGCTCGGCGACATGATCCCGAACTGGCAGCCCATGCTCGAGGCCATTCGCAAGGTCGACGGAGTCGCCGGCGTCTCCCCCCGCCTCGAATGGATCGTCCTCCATGATGGCGCGCAGGGCTACGGTTGGGTCGTCGGCGTCGATCCCAAGCTGGAGAAGGGCACCTCCGAGCTGCCCGACTACATCTATCCGCGCGGTCAGGCCAAGTTCGACTTCCTCCTGGAAGGGCAAGAGCCGGAAGAGGCCGGCGCCTACCTCGGCGTCGACCGGCCCATGTCGGAAGACCTCCTGCCTCCCATCGGCGGCCAACCCTTCCTGCTCACCACGGTGCGCAAGACCGCCAAAGGCTACAGTCCGGTGCAGAAGAAATTCACCACCGTGGGCTACTACTACTCGGGCTTCGCCGAGTACGACATGAGCCACGTGGTGGTGTCGCTGATGGACGCGCAGGACCTCTTGCAGACCGAGAACGCGATCAACCGGTTCTGCATCTCGGTGCGCGGCTGGGAGGACCCGGCGGCGCTGGAGCGGGTGCGCGACGCGGTGGCCGACGCGGTGGCGCCCTACGGCTGGTATCAGGTGATGACCTGGGAGGACGAGCGCAAGGCCTTCCTGACCGCGGTCGAGGCCGAACGGCGGCTCAACGTGATCATCATGTTCTTCATCGTCGGCGTGGCTGCGCTGCTGATCGCCTGCTTCCTCCTGATGATGGTGGGGGAGAAGAAGAAGGACATCGGCGTCCTCACCAGCCTGGGGGCGAGCGTCTGGGGGATCCAGATTCTGTTCCTGTTCGAGGGCATGTTCATCTCGATTCTCGGGGCCTTCGCCGGAGTCGCGTGGGGCGGCACGCTGGCCGCGAACATCAACCCGGTCGCCGATTGGATCTATTCGTGGTCCGGCTGGCACCCGTTCCCGCCGAACGTCTACCTGCTCTCGCGCATCCCCTGCTACGTGACGGTCGAGGACTGCGCCTTCATCGGCGTGGTGACCGTGATCTTCGGCGCGCTCTTCAGCCTGCTTCCCGCGTGGAAGGCGGGCCGGCTCGATCCGGTCGAGGCGCTGCGCTATGAGTGAGCCGATCCTCGCCGGCGAGTCGCTGATGCGCAAGTACCGGATGGGCACCGAGTCGCTCACGGTGCTCGACCAGGTCACGCTGTCCCTCGCCGAGGGCGAGGTGCTCGGCGTGATCGGCCACTCGGGAGCGGGAAAGAGCACGCTGGTGCACCTCCTGGGGCTGCTCGACCACCCGACCGCGGGCCGGGTGCTCCACCGCGGCCGCGACGTCTCCCGGCTGGGCGGGGTGGAGCGGGGGCGGATCCGCAACGAGGAGTTCGGCTTCGTCTTCCAGTTCTACCACCTGCTGCCCGAGCTGACGGCGCAGGAGAACGTCTGGCTGCCGTCGATGATCGGCGCGTCGCTCTGGGCGTGGCCGGGCCGGCGGCGGGAAGCCGTGCGCCGGGCCGACGAGCTGCTCGAGATGGTCGGGCTGAGCGCGCGCCGGTGGCACCGGCCGACCCAGCTTTCCGGCGGCGAGCGCCAACGGGTGGCGATCGCGCGCGCGCTCATGAACCGTCCCAAAGTCCTCTTCTGCGACGAGCCGACCGGCAACCTCGACACCAAGACCAGCGCCCACGTGCAGGACCTGCTGTGGGACCTGCGCGCGCGTTCGGGGATGAGTCTGCTTCTGGTCACGCACGACGCCGGGCTCGCCGGCCGCGCCGACCGGGTGATCCGGCTGGTGGACGGGCGCGTGGTGGAGCCCGACGCGTGAGCCACGCCGCGTCGCCCCAATTCGTTGACACCCCCTTCCCGGTGGGGCTATAAGCGCCGGTAGGCCTTCGTCCTTCTCGGGAGAGTCGCGCATGCGCACCGTCGTCGTCCTCAACGGCGATCTCAAGGGCAAGAAGTTCCCGGTCCAACCGGACAAGGTCATCTCCCTGGGACGCGACACCGACGCGACGATCCAGATCCTCGACCAGGGGGTGTCACGCCAACACAGCGAGATTTACGTGATCGGCGATCTGGTCTTCCTCAAAGACCTGGGCAGCACGAACGGCTGCTACATCAACGACGAGAAGGTGCTCGAAAACGTGCTCCGCGACGGCGACCGGGTGCGCATCGGCAACACCGTACTCCTGTACGAGGACAAAGGGGTGGAGTTGGCGGACCTCGAGCGCCAGGTCGACTACGAGGTCGGCGACGACGACGGGAAGGACGCGCTCTCCAAGGGCAAGACGGTGGTGATCCGCCTGAGCAAGGAGGATCTGGAGGGCAAGCCCAAGGGAGCGGCGGCGGAGGGAGATCGCCGGACCAACCAACTGTCCCTGGTGTACGAAACCTCGCGCCTGATGGCGAAGCAGAAGGACGTGGTCGCGCTCGTGCGCGAGGTGCTGAATCTGGCGGTGAAAACCACGAAGGCGGACAGCGGGTTCGTGTTCCTGCTCGACCCGAAGACCGGGAAGCTGGACTCCAAGGCGTCGGTCGACAAGGAAGGGGGGGCCCCCGGGTCGAAGGTCAGCCGGTCGATCGTGCGCGATGTGATGAAGTCGGGCACGTCGATCCTGAGTTCGGACGCCGCCGGCGACGCGCGTTTCAAGGGGAGCGACAGCGTGGTGCTGCGCCAGATCAAGTCGGTGATTTGCGCGCCGATCCTGTTCCAGGAGAAGGTCACCGGGATCCTCTACCTGCACAGCTCGAGCATGCTGTCGGCGTTCGAGCCGCCCGAGCTGGAGGCGGCGACCGTGATCGCGATCCAGCTGGGGAGCGCGATCGCGGGCTTCCTGGCGACGCTTCGGCTGCGCAAGATGACTTCGAGCACGATCCAGGCGCTGGTGACCGCGATGGAGATGCGCGACCCGAAGACGGCCGGGCACTCCGAGCGGGTCGCGAGCATCGCGGCGCACATCGGACGCGAGATCAAGGCTTCGCCGCAAGACGTTCGCCGGATCTACCTGGCGGGCCTGCTCCACGACGTGGGCAAGATCGCGCTGTCTCCGTCGGACAAGCTCGGCACCGGGCACAAGACGCGCAACGACCACCCGGCCCTCGGGGAGAAGCTGCTGCAGAACGTGGAGGCCTTTCAAGACGTGATCCCGGCGCTGAAGCACCACCACGAGGCGATGGACGGCAGCGGCTACCCGGACGGGTTGCGCGGCGACAAGATTCCGCTGATGGCGCGGCTCGTGGCGGTCGCCAACGTGTTCGACAACCTGGTGACCCACGGCGGCGCGGTCTCCAACGCGCTCGCCGACCTGAGCGAGAACGCCGGCCGGCTCTACGATGAGCGCATGGTCAAGGCCCTGATGGCCTGCAACCAGAAGGGCGTCCTGTTCCAGGCGCTCAATCTGCTGGATGAGCTCTAGTGGCCCGCGCCGCCGCGGCTGCGCCGCGCTATCTCATCCGTTTCAACTCCCGCACGGTGCCCGTGCTCTCCACCGACGTGGTGGTGATCGGGAGCGGGATCGCCGGTCTGCGCGCGGCGATCGAGGCCAGCCGATTCGGCCGGGTGATCGTGGTCACCAAGACCGGGATCACCGACTGCAACACCCAATACGCCCAGGGCGGCATCGCCGCCGCGATGCAGCGCGGGGACAGTCCGCGCTACCACGTCCAGGACACGGTCCAGGCGGGCCAGGGCTTGTGCGACCTGCGCACGGTGAACCTGGTGGTCCGGGAAGGCATCACCCGGGTCAAGGAGATCCGCGCCTGGGGCGCCCGCTTCGACCTGAAGGGGTCGCAGCCGGACTTCACCCGCGAGGGCGGCCACTCGCGCGCGCGCATCCTCCACGCGGGCGGGGACGCCACCGGCCGCGAGCTCGAGCGCGTGCTGGTCGAGCGCGCCCTCGCCTCCTCCAGCATCCAGGTGCTCGACCATACCTTCACGATCGACCTGCTGACCACCCGCGAGGGGTGCGTCGGCATCCTGGCCTTCGATGGGCGCAATGGGACGCGGGCGATCTACGCGCAGAAGACGATCCTCGCCTCCGGCGGGCTCGGGCAGCTCTACCGCGAGACCACCAATCCGGAGGTGGCCACCGGGGACGGCTTCGCGCTCGCCCAGCGCGCGGGCGCCACGCTGCGCGACATGGAGTTCGTGCAGTTCCATCCCACGACGCTCTACGTCGCCGGCGCCACCCGATCACTGATCTCCGAGGCCGTGCGCGGCGAAGGCGCGCTCCTGCGCGACCGCAACGGCCTGCGCTTCATGCCCGCCCATCACCCCTCCGCCGAGCTCGCCCCGCGCGACGTGGTGAGCCGGGCCATCATCCGGCAGATGAAGTTGACCGAGGACACCAACGCCTACCTCGACGTGCGCCACATCTCGCCGGCGGCGATCAAGAAGCGCTTCCCGACGCTCTGGGAGCAGTGCCGGGAATTCCGCATCGATATCGTCAAGGACATGATCCCGGTCCGGCCCGCCTGCCACTACATGGTGGGCGGGGTCAAGACCGACCTCCTGGGCCGCACCGACGTCGCGAACCTGTACGCTTGCGGCGAGGTCGCCTCGACCGGGCTGCACGGCGCGAACCGCCTGGGAAGCAACTCGCTGCTCGAGGGGCTGGTCTTCGGCGCCCGGGTCGGGCTCGACGCCGGCAAGGGGATCGGCCGACGGGAGACGCCGCAGCCGCCGCTGCGCCACGAGCGGGAGATGGACCGCTCGCGCTTCATCGACGTGGAGGACGTGCGCAATTCGCTGACCAGCCTGATGTGGCGCCAGGTCGGCGTCGAGCGCGAGGCGCGCGGGCTCGAGGACGCATTGCAGAAGATCGACTACTGGCGCAGCTACGTGCTCACCAAGGAGTTCTTCTCGATGGCCGCATGGGAGCTGCAGGACATGCTGTTCACCGCGCGCGCGATCGCGGGCTGCGCGCTGCGCCGCCGGGAGACCCGCGGCGTCCACTTCCGGCTCGACTACCCCGACCGCGTCGACCCGCGCTGGCAGAAGTCGAGCGAGGTGTGAGCGCGTGCGCGCCCCGGATCCGCGGGGTCGATCGGAGGCCAACGCCAACCTGCATGAAACGACGCCCTCTTTCCTGCGCCGCGCTGCTCGCCCTGCTCTGGCTGCCCTCCGCGGTCGCGACCCCGCTCGTGGTTCTCACCCCGGAGCCGGCGGACTCCGCCTTCGGCCGGCTCGCCGCAGCGATCGCCGCCGAGCGCCACGCCCCCCTCGTCCGCCTCGACCCGGACGGGAAGGTGGATTGGGCCCGCGACCTCCGCCGCGCGGCCGCGCCGTATGCGATCATGGTGCTCCCGGCCGAACGCGTGGACCAGAATCTCCTGCATCGCCTGCTGCGTGCGGCGGTGGCGGTGGACGACGATCCGTTCCTCGACCTGCGGGTCGGCCTCGTGACGGGAAGGGACGCCGAGCGCGCCGCGACGTTCTGGAAGCGGACGCAAGCCCTGCGCGGCCCCGAGCTGCCCACGCGCCTGACCTACCTCGCCACCGCGCCGGGGAACCGCTCCCTGGAGTCGGTGGAGCCGTTCGCCGTGGGCCGAACCACCTTCCGCCTCGGTACGCTCCGCATCGCGGCCGACGACCCGAAGCGCGAGAGCTTCCTCGCCGATCGCCGCGCCGGCCTCGCCGGCAACCGGTTGATCCTCCTGACCGGGCACGGAGCGCCGGAGGGGATCACGTACGGCTTCCAGGCGCTGGACCTCCGCGACGCCGACCTCTCCCCGGCCGTGGTCGTCAACTGCGCCTGCCTCACCGGATCCCTGGCACGCGTCTTCTGGGCCAGGGACGGCCACGTGCGCGTCACCGAGTTGCGACCCGAGGAGACCTTCGCGCTGGCGGTCCTGGAGTCCGGAGCGTCGGGCTACTTTGCCGGGGTCGGATCGTGGCATGGTATCCTCGCCATCCAGGCCTTCTGCGATCTGCTCTACGACGGCGCGACCTGCGGCGACGCCGCGAAGGCCCAGGTCGATCGCATGACGCTGGAGTGGGACGGCGGCATGCCCGAGCCCGCCGATCTGCACGAGGGGGACACCGACGAAGGCCTGGAGGACCTGCGCCAGATGCAGGCGGGCGTGGCCTTCTACGGGGATCCGACGCTCCAACCCGTCCGCGAGGCCGCGGGTTCGCCGTGGCGGGTTCTGGTGAAGGCGCAGGGCAAGGGCTGGCGGTTGACCGCCGTCCGCCCGCCGTCCGAGCTCCCCTTCGCCGAGTACCGCTCCCAGAGCTACTACGAGGCCCGGGACGGCTCCGCCGAGGTGTCGCTGGTCGCGATGCTGCCGACGGGATCCACCGTGAAGTCCGTTGCAGTGCCGCAGATTGGGATCGGCGCGGAGTCCATCCCCCCGACCAGGATCCTCTGGGGGCTGGAGCAAGACTCCGGGCACGAGTTCCTCCATCTGACCGTGCTCTTTCCCGAAGCGCGCGCGGGGACCGCACAGACCGCCGGCGTCGAGATCGTCGCGGACCTCCGCTGAAGCCCGGCCGCGACCCTGCGCTGGACGCGGGCGGATGAGGCAGCCGCGCCCCCTATGCGACGAGCGAGGCCCCCCGCTTCGGGTCGTGCCGCGCTATCGCCGCCTCTTCCCGCCCTTGCCGCGAGAGCGACCGGATTTGCCGGGTTGCGGTCGGCGGTTCGCCGCCTTCGGCGTCTTCTTGCGCGGTCGCGGGCGCTTTCCGGGCCCAGGCGCCTTCGCGGGCGCGGCGGGTTGCGGCGGCGGCGGGGGGGCGGGCGCCTTGTCGGGATCGACACCGTCCCAGAGCCCCGGCGTCTGAACCCCGAAGAACTCGTCCATCCCCCGGCAGAAATCGCGCGACTCTTCCCCCAGGAACGAGCTGAACTCGCGCGGATCGAAGCTGCCATGGGCCGCCCAGTTCTGCAGGCTCTCGAGAAAGCAGGTCGCCACGCCGTCCCTCACGGCCGGTTCACTCTCGCGCATCAGCCGCTCGGCCAGCTCGAAAATGGGGCGCAACCGCTGGGCACGGACGGCAGCATTGACCTCGCGCTCGAAGATGTTCGCGACGTAGCGCATCCACTCCGACATGTCTCCGCACGGGTTGACATGACTGCCCAGGTCCGCCAGAAACGCTTCGTATCGTGGGCGCAAATCGGGACAACATTCCAGCACGAGGCGCATGGACTCTTTCAAGTTCAGCATGGGTAGATCTCCTTCGGCGCGCGTGGCGCAGCGGGATGCAGGTCGGATTCGCTACGGGGGACCGTGGATGGCGTCGAGCAGGTCCATGATCATGTCTTGCGCCGCCTTGCGGTCCGAACGGCCGGCGTGCGGATTCGCCTTCAACCAGTCCGCCAGGTTCTGGATTTTCTGCTTTCCCTTCAGCAGGTGATCGCTTCCCTTGACGAGATCCTCGGTCCGGAGGGTGTGGCGGATCGCATCGGCGGTGCTGCCGCTGCCGATCTCCGCCCCGGGCCGGTATAGTTCTTTGACGATCTTGCGCAACTCCGGATCGGCCACCGTCGGTTTCTTCATGCCGCGCCAGTCGTACGCGGGATTCCGGTGGGCCTTGGATCCGCGCGTCTTCAGGAAGCACTGGATGCCCGCTTGCGCGAGCTCGACCGCGTCGACGAGATCGACCCCGCCCACCGTCGCGTTGATCGCGCCCATGAACAGCTCGTCCAGGTTCTTGACGACGCACTGCATCACGTTGCGGATGAGGTTGGCGAAGCTGTGCGCAGCCTTGGTCTGAACCGAACGGTACTTCTGCAGAAGAGTGTACTCGGTCGAACCCTCGTGCAACCCGGTCTCCAGGGCGGCTTCCAGCACACCCGTCGCGGGATCCAACTCGAACCAGGCGAACGGCAGCTCCGTCGGCTGCGCCACGGGTACGATCAGGATCCGGCCCGACTCGAGGGCGGCGCGCATGCGCGATTGCGCCTCTACGGAGGCGGGCGGGAGCGCGCCTCCCGACTCGATGCGCAGCGGCGCCCCCCTCGGGAGCGAGTCCTCGAGGGCCCGCGCGCTGCCATGAGGCACGCGCGCCTCCGCGGGAGGCGAGAGCGGATCGAGCGTCAACTCCTCCTCGAGGATCGCGGCCAGGAGCCCGGCTTCGAACCCACTCCGGTAGGCGTCGTACGGCGATTCCCGCAGGAAGCTGCGGGGGTCGCGGGTCACGTCGAAGCGCAGGAAGCGGACCTCGGCAGCCGTACCCACGGCGGTCATGAGGAGTCGCGGCTCGGCGCTCCAACCAGCGTGATCCAGCCGGCGCGCGACGAACGCGTCGAAGTAGTGCAGGTAGGCGTCGGCAAACAGACGCGCCGCCAGGTCGCCCGACTCCGCCGTACAGCGCAGCTTGCCATCGGCGAGCTGCAGGGATTCGAACGCCGCAAGGATCGCGGCCAGGATCCGCGCTTGGACGAACGCGCCGTTCACCGCGCCCGTCTCCACGGCGAAGCAGAGCGCGGTCCCCTCCAACCCCTCCACGGCTGCGGCGTCGACCGCGACCGATTTCAGCGCGCCGACGTCCTTGACCTGCCGCCCACGATGGCCCCACGCGTCCAGGAGATAGCGGCGCTCCGAGCAGGGAGCGCCGCCCGGCCCGGTGAGCACCGCCTCCACGCCCACCGAGACGGTCGACGGAGCCGCGCGTTCCTCTCCCCCCAGCCCTCCCAGCATCCCGCCGAATCCCCCTCCGTTCCGTTTCGCATCCGACCTGCCCAGCACGAACGTGCCTGAGCCCGCCTCCTCGCCGGCGATCCGGAGCACCAGGCGATGACGCCCTTTCCCGGCCAGCGCGACACCCATGGCGCCGGCGCCCGCCTCCGCGTCGCGAGCGCACTCGAGCACGATCGGGGCGCCCGCCAGGTCGGGCGCGCGATGCGAGGTCTCGAACAGGACCTCTTCGCGGACCTGGCCCCCCGCATGGACCTCCACCAGGCCGCGGAACCGGATTCGATGCCAGATTTCCTCCGGGATCTGCTCGGCGACCCGTTCGGCCTCGGCGTGGCGCTGCCCGGGTTCCCCGAAGAACGCGAAACTCGGATCCAGGTCCAGGTCGCCGTCGTCGCGGTGAAGCCGGACCCAGACGTGCGCGCGAGCCCAGGAGACGGCGGTCGCCAAGGGGACCCCGCCGCGCGCCGCCGTGCCTCCCCGCGCTCGATCCCCGAGCGCCCCGTCGAGGGCGGCCAGGAGCCGATCCATGCGTCGTTGCACTCGGGCATCCAGCGCCGCGAGTGCCGCGGCACGCTCCTCGCGAACGGAGGCGACATCGAGTGCGTACGGCAGATCCAAGTCGGGGACCCTGCCTTTGGACCACCAGGCGGCACTGTCCACGATCAGACTGCATGCCGTGGTCTCGTCGAGCGTCCCGAAGACCAGGGATGCTCGGTGGCCCGAGCGCCGCAGGAGCTCGATGAGCAGGATCGACTGGTCGACCGCATTTCCGGCCCCCGAGCGCAGGCAGCCTTGCGCGCCGCGCAATGCGCCCGGATAGGCCTCGTACCGGATGTGATCGCGGACGAAGGCGAACGCCATCAAGGGATCGGACCCCAGTCGAGCGGCTTGCGCGTCGAGGTCGAACTCGGCGCGGTCGATCGAGTCCGACCACTCGCGCAGGAGGACTTTCGACCCGTACAGGAACTCGCGCAGTCGTTGCTCGGCATCCTCCGGCTGCGCCCCTGCCGTCGCCGCCCACGCGAGGCACGCGATCAGGGCGCAACGAACCACCGCTGAACGCGCAGTCGACAAGGTCGCCTCCAATCTCGGCAGGAAAAGAGGAACGCCCGTGCGGGAGCGAGCCAGCGTTGAATATGCCCGCCGGCCCATACAGAAGCAAGCGATCGCGCGATCGCGCTCGCCTGCGCCGCTGTCGATCCCGCGGCGGCGCCGCACGTACGTTCGCCGGCTACGCAAGCGGTTGATGCGGATCGCCTCTCGTGACGTCCTTCCCGTGATCGGGAGCGGGATCGCCGGTCTGCGCGCGGCGATCGAGGCCAGCCGATTCGGCCGGGTGATCGTGGTCACCAAGACCGGGATCACCGACTGCAATACCCAATACGCCCAGGGCGGCATCGCCGCCGCGATGCAGCGCGGGGGCAGTCCGCGCTACCACGTCCAGGACACGCCGCCGCGGCCGCGCTGTTCGCCATCGTCGTCGTGGGCGGCCGGGCGCTCGGGACCCCCTGGCAGGCTATCGCCCTTTTCGGTGGCCTCGTCCTCGCCACCGGCATCGCGTACGCGGTCCTGTCCCCGCGTTCCTCGGCGTTCTGGATCGGCCCGGTCCTCGGCGCGCTGGCGTTCGGATTGCTGGTCGACGTGCGCAACGGGGGCTCCCGGGCCGTGCGCACCTTCTCCGACTACCTGGCCGCCGGCTGGCTTCTCCCCGCGGGCGCACCGTTGTCCCCCGATGGGGCCAACACCCGCGCGGTCTCCCGGCGCCCGGGGGAAGACCATGTCTACCAGTGCCAGGTCTACCGGTCCCGTCGGGGCGGCCCGAGTTCGAGCCTCGTCAGTCTCGACTATTCGGGCCCCGACCTGGCCAACGCGACAGCGTACCCCGGGCACCGGCTGTCCGAGCAGGTGAAGGCCGACACGTGCATCGCGGGAGACCTGGCGCAGGCACCGGAGGAGGCGAACCACGGAGTTGTCGACCCGGAGAACGACTTCAACGCGCTGCATTCCGACGGCAGCGTCGGCTGGATCTCGCCGGGGTCTCCTGCCACGAGCGCTACCAGGCCACGACCGCGGGCGTGCGCACGAAGTAGAGGCGTACAGCAAGGCGGTCACGGACGCGGCGACGGGAAACCCTTGCAGTCGCTGCGGGAGTCGGCGAAGCTGCTCTCGCTCCGACCGGAAACAGCGGCGTCCGCGGCCGGGCCCGCCATGAACCAAAGGGGGGTAGCCACATGTCTGCCGACCTGCAACTGACCGAAGCCGCTCAACAAGGGAACGTGGACGCCGCTCGGGACGCCCTGGATCGGGGCGCCGGGGTCGACACCAAGGACCAGTTCGGCCAGACGGTCCTGTGCTGGGCGATCGGGAACGGGCAGACCGAAGTCGCGAAGCTCCTGATCGAAAGAGGGGCCGATGTCCGCCTCCGCGGGTCCATGTCGACGCCGCTCACCACCGCCGCCTCCCAGGGCAATCTGGAAGTGGTCAAGCTCATTCTCGGGAAAGGGGCGGAGATCGCCGACGACGCCGTCATCTTCGCCAAGATCAACGACCACGAGGAGGTGAGGACGCTGCTCGAGACGGAGCAGGAGAAGCGGCGCGCTGCGGCGAAGGCGTACGAGGACACTCCCACGCCGGGGCTCGTGGCCGCGGCCGCGGAGGGCGACGTGGCGGTGGTGAAGGAGGAACTGGAGCGCGGGGTGGCGGTCGACGCGGCCGACCGCGACGGCCGGACGGCCTTGATCCAGGCCGCCCTGGGCGGGCATGCCGAGGTCGTGAAGCTCCTGCTGGAGCAGGGCGCCGATCCCGACCTCATGGCCGGGGACGGGTCGAACGCGCTCCTGGGCGCGGCGCGGCAGGGCTCGGCGGAAATCGCGCGGCGCCTCCTGGAACGGGGCGCGAAGGTGAAGCCGGAAGCCCTGTTGACGGCGGCGCTGGGCGGCCATGCGGAGATCGTCGAGATGCTGCTGGGCCGCGGCGCCGACGTGAACGCCGCGGAGGGCGCAAAGGGCTGGACCGCGCTCATGTCCGCTTCCGGGGCCGGCCACGGCGAGCTCGTGGCACGGCTCCTCGAGGCGGGCGCGCGGGTCGACGCGCGGAGCCGCGCGGCCTGGACGGCGCTGCTCTTCGCGGTCAAGAACGGCCACCGGGGCGTCGCCGAGCTGCTCCTGGAACACGGCGCGGACGTGAACGCGGCCGACGCCCAGGGGATCACCCCGGTGCTGAGCGCCGCTGGGGAAGGACACGCGGAGCTGCTCCGGCTGCTCGTGGCGCGCGGCGCGGACCTGACCGCCGTGGATCGGAATATATCGGCCAACGTCCTGATCGCCGCCTGCATCGGCAGCAACGCCGAGACCGTGCGTTTCCTCCTGGACCGGGGCGCCGACGTCCGGTACGCGACTCCAAGCGGGTCCACCGCGCTCTTCTTCGCCGCCGGCCGGGGCGACGCCGATTCCGTAAAGGCGCTGCTCGACCGCGGCGCCCCGGTCGACGCCGCCAACGAGAACCGGGAAACCCCGCTCCTGCGCGCCAGCGCCGCCGGATCCGCGGAGGCGGTGCGGCTCCTGCTCGCCGGCGGCGCCAGGATCGACGCCCAGTCCAACGAGAAGCTGACCGCCCTCATGATCGCTGCCGACAATGGCCACGCGGGCGTCGTGAAAGTCCTGGTCGGTCTGGGTGCCCGCGCCGACCTCCGCAGCCTCGGGTTGCGCACGGCCTACGACTACGCCCGGCTGAAGGCGCACGTCGAAGTCGAGAAACTGCTCAAACCGCCTGCCCGGCCCATCCCGAAGATCTCACGCCGCACGGTCTCCGCGGCCGCGGCGGTGCAGGCCGCGAAGAAACTCGTCGACGCGATCTGGAGCGACGACCTCGACCGGGCCGCGTCGGCCCTGCAGGAGGGGGCCGAGGCGAACGCCAGGCCGGGCGAGGATCCCCCGATCTGCCTGGCCGCAGGTCAAGGATCGGCGGACATGGTGCGGCTCCTGCTCGACAACGGCGCCGACGTGAACGCGCGGGATCAGACCGACCTCACGGCCCTGGCCAAGGCCTGCGGCGGGTGCCAGGTGGACATGGCCCGGACGCTCCTCGAGCACGGCGCGGAGATCGTGCGCGACGTCGAGATGGCGGCCGGCGTCCACCGTCACCCGGGCATCATGAAGCTGTTGGCGCCCAAGCTGACGGCGAAACGCGTGCCCGACCTGGCCGGCGTCCGGGCCCCCGATGCGCGCCTCTTCGCGGCCGCGACCCGAGGCGACCTCGCGGGGGTGCGAGAGGCGCTGGCGCAGGGAGCGTCCCTGATGGCGCGCGACGCGGACGGCGGCTCGGCCCTCTTCTGGGCCGGGCGCAAGGGCGATCGGGAAATCGCCGAACTGCTGCTCGAGAAGGGCGCCGAGGTCGGCGCCCGGAGCGGGCAGAACTGGACCGCCCTGATGGAAGCCTGCGCCGAAGGACACGAGGCGATCGTGGAACTGTTTCTGGCGCGCGGGGCGGATCCCGACGTGCAAACGGACGGCGGGGGGACCGCGCTCATCTTCGCCGCGCTCGAAGGGCACGGCGCCTGCGTCGACCTGCTCCTCGGCCGCGGCGCCGACCCGGGCCTGCGGTTGAGCGCAGGCGAGGACGCAGGGAAAGCCGCGGCCGACCTCGCGAGCGAGAAGGGGCACGCGGAGATCGCGGAGCGGATTGTCGCGGCGCGCGACCGATTGCTGCAGGCCGCCCTCTCCGGCGACGACGCGGCCGTCCGGGCGGCGCTCGCCGGGGGGATGAAGGTCGACGCGCGCGGGGGCGGGGAACTCACGGCGCTCATGGTGGCGGCGGCGAACGGCCACGCCCATCTCGTGCGGCTGCTGCTGGACGCGGGCGCGTCCGTCGTCGCGGTAGACGAGGACGGCTGGACGCCGCTGATCCACGCCGCGAAGAAGGGCCACACGGAATGCGTGCGCCCCCTGCTGGACGCGGGGGCGGATCCCGACACCGCGGAAGGCAAGGGCTTCACGGCGCTCATGTACGCTTCCCGCTTCGGCTTCTCCCCCATCGTGAAGGCGCTCCTGGACCGGAAGGCGGACACCGACGCGCAAAGCGGCTCGCGCTGGACCGCGCTGCTGTACGCCGCGGAGTTCGGTCACGAGGAGACCGCCGGGTTGCTCCTCGAATCGGGCGCCGGCCTCGAGATTCGCGAGAACAAGGGCCGCACCGCGCTGATGAATGCGGCCTTCGGCGATTATCCCATGATCGCCCAGGCGATCATCGCGAAGGGCGGGGACGTCAACGCGCGGGACGAATCGGACAACAGCGTCCTCATGTTCGCCTGCGCGCAGGGGGCCGGGGAGATCGCGACCGCGCTCATCACCCATGGCGCGGACGTTCGCGCCGTAACCGCGTCCGGTTGGACCGCGCTGCGCTTTGCCGCCAAGGGCGGGCACGCGTCCCTGGTGCGCACTCTGCTCGAAAAAGGAGCCGACCCCGAGGCCAAGGACGACGATGGCCGCACGCCGCTCGAGGTGGCCCGCGACGAGGGCCACGACGAGGTCGTGGCGCTCCTCGAGGGCTGGAAGAAGCTCGACCTACGGACGGATGGACCCGACTCATGACCCTGGAGGGGCAAGCCGCGGGCCCGCTTCTGCGGGAGCCGGCCCGAATCGTCAAACCACGGTGAGCGTGTCACTTGCGGGAGGGACCCGCAGCGCGCGCCGCGACCGCCAGGGTGCTCCGTCCCGGGGCAGCGCGCCGGCCCGTAGCCGATCAGCGTCCGTCGTGCACCGCCGCGAGCCGTCCCGCCCGCGGGCTCGGGTGCCCGTTCCGGACCCACAAACCGCATCAGACCGGCACCCCGCGTTCGCGCGCCTGCTTCACCGCCTCCGCGGCGGCCGCCCAGCCGTTTTCCATCGCCTGCCGGAGGCGTGCCGCGGAGAAGTCGAGCACGTTCTGGAACCGCGTCGTCGGCTCGATCTTCACGATGTCGCAGGAAGGGTACGGCTGGGGCTCGATGCCGGCTTCGCGGAAGAGCCGGTCCGCCTCCTCGGGGGTCTTGCCGCCGACGATCAGGCGCGCGCGCAAGCGCTCGAGGGCGCCGGTGTGGCGGTTGGTGTCGTCCGCGAGCCGGAGGTCCTGCTCGTACGCTTCCGCGCCCAGGATCTCGATCGCCCGCTCGAGGATCTTCAGGGCGTCGTCCAGGTGGTCGATATTCTGTACGGGGCGCACCGTGGTCGGGGTCGCCAGCACCGCGATCAGGAGGCGCCGCGACCCCGGCGGCGCGCAGTCGCGGAGCATCTCCAGCCCGGTCTCGATCGGGGCGACGTTGCGCAGTCCGCCGTCGGCCCACGGCTCGCCGTCGATGGTGACCGGCTCGAAGTAGTACGGAAACGCGGTGCTCGCGATGATGTCGTCGAGGGTGATCCGCGCCTGGTCGACCGCGACGTAGCGGCCGCTCATGAGCGACACGCGGCCGACGCGGAAGCGGGTGGGCGAGGCGCGCAGTTCGTCCAGGCGCAGATAGCGTTGGACCAACCGGCGCAGCGGAGTGTTGTCGTACAGACTGTCGCTCTTGAGGAGTACGATCGAACTCGCGCCCAGGTGACGCCGCAAGTAGACGTCGTCGTTGCCGCGGATCTCGGCGAGCCAGATGGTCTTGAGCGTGGCGATCGCTTGCGCCAGATCGCCCGGCGGCGTCTGGGCCAGCACGGCGCCGTTGAGCGCGCCCACCGAGACCCCCGTGATCAGCGGGAAGCGCATGCCGCAGGCGCTCACCAGGTAGTCGAGCGCGCCGACCTGGAAGGCGCCCTTGGCGCCGCCTCCGCCCAGGACCAGGCAGGGAAAGGCTTCCGGGGCGGGCGTGGTCATCGGCGCGGTCCTCGGTTCGTCGTCTGCGCCGTCGAGATTCGGGCTTTTCCCTCCCTGTGTCAAGGAACACGCCGATGTCGGATACGCGCCTGCGCGGGCCGCTGAAGCCCGCGGACGTCGAAGGGATGGTCGACGCGGTCCTGCGCTGGGTCAACGACCCCGAGGTCATCAAGAACCTCGCAAAATTCGACCACCTCTACACCCGCGAGGAGGAGGCGGCCTTCCTGACCCGGCTCTTCTCCTCGCCCGACGACCGGGTGTTCGCGATCGAGACCGGCGCGGGGGAATACGTCGGCCAGATCGGGATCCACCAGATCTACTGGCCGGCGAAGAATGGGCGCCTCGGCATGGTCGTCGGGAAAAAAGAGGAGTGGGGGAAGGGTCACGCGATGGCCGCTTTCCGTCAGCTCATTCCCATCGCGTTCCGCGACCTGGGACTGAACAAGCTGTGGACGATTTTCTTCACCACCAATGCCAAGATGCGCCACATGTGCGAATCGCTCGGGTTCTCGCAGGAGGGGGTCCTGCGCGAAGAGTACTTCCACCGCGACACGTTCCACGACATGGTGCGGATGTCGCTCCTGCGCCGCGAATGGGCCGCGGCAAATCCCAGCCAGGCGGTCTGACCATTTCATCGCGGCGCGCGACGAACTCCTGAGTCGACCCCACAAACGGGGTTTGGGTGTTGTGAGTTGGGAGTTCATTGGGATTTTGGGATTTGGGATTTCGCGGCGCGCGCCGCGCCGTGGCCTTCTTGTTCGTGCGCCGGGCCGCCGCTCCATGCTATGATCCCAGCCCTCGAGAGGAATCGCCGTGACCGTTGCCCGTCTCGCCCTCGCCGCCGTGCTCGTCGTGATCCTCGCTCCTGTCGCCCGCGGGCAGTCCGGCACGCCCTCCCGCGCCCTCGCGCTGCGCCTCGGCGCCGCGCTCGACGAGGACCCGCTCACCGGGCGGGTGATCCTGCGCAGCGGAGGCCACGTCGTGCGCCTGTGCGCGGGAATGGATCGCGCGATGGTCGACGACCGGATCGAGGTGCTGCCCGGCGCGCCCTTCACCGGCCCGGACGACCTGCTCATCCCCGCCGCCTCGGTCGCGCTCCTCGAAGGCCTGCTGCGCGCACCGACCCGGGTCTTCGCAGCCGTCCCGGCGCGGCGCAGCGCCCCGGGCCCTTCCCGTCCCGCCCCGTCCGCGCAGATCGCGGGCGGCGGGCGCGTGGTGCTCGACGCCGGCCATGGCGGCCCCTTTCCGGGGACCCAAGGGAATTCCGGGATCCTCGAGAAGACGGTGACCCTCGACCTCACCCTCCGGCTCGAGCGGATCCTCGAAGCCCGCGGCTGGACCGTCTCCCTGACCCGCGACGGCGACCGGGCGCTGTCCGCGAACGTCCGCACCGACCTCGACCGGCGCGCCCAGTTCACCCGGAAAATGCACCCCGACGCCTTCGTGTCGATCCACGCCAACGCCGCTTCCGACCGCAGCGTGCGCGGGTTCGAGGTGTTCGTCGGCAATTCGGGCCACGCCACCCGCCACACGAACCGGAGCCGCGCCCTGGCCCAGGAGATCGACCGGTCGCTCAGCGCCCTCGGCATCCCCGACCGGGGAATCAAGAGCGCGGGCTTCTTCGTGATCAAGTGGGCGGACTGCCCGGCGGTCCTCGTCGAGACCGAATTCCTGTCCAACCGGCAGGGGGAGAAGATCCTGAGCGACGGCGGGAGCCGGCAGAAGATCGCCGAGGCGATCGCCGACGCGCTGGGACGCTGGCGATCCGCCCCGGGCGTTCGTCCTTGAGGTCCTGCCGCGTCATGTCCCGCCGCTTTGGTGTCCCCGCCCGCGTGCTCGCGCTCGTGCTCGTGCTCGCGCCGGTCGCCGGCTGCGGCTTTTTCCGCGGGACCCAGACCGACGCGCGCAATGTGATGCACCCGGACGCCGACATCCGCCGCGAAACCGTGCAGGCGATCGGCGAAGCTCCGCCCAGCCCGGATGCCATGACCGTACTGGTAGACCGGTTGCTCAAGGATCCGGACCCGCTGGTGCGCGCCCAGGCCGCGCGCTCGCTCGGCCGCCATCGCTACCCCGAGGGGGTGGCGTACCTGCTCGAGGCGCTCAAGGATACCCACGCGGTGGTGCGCTGGGACGCCTGCGACGCCCTCGGCCACGTGGGCGACCCGGTGGCCGTGGAGCCGATCATGGCCCTGCTCGTGACCGACGACAACGTGGACGTGAAGCGCGCCGCCGCCGGCAGCTTGACCTTGTTCAAAGACGAGCGCTCGATCCCCGCGCTGATCGCTGCGCTCGGCGACCTGGAGCCGGGCGTCGCCAAGTCCGCCGCCAACGCCCTCGTGTTGATCACCGGTCAGGGCTTCGGCCTCGATCGCGAGGCCTGGCAGGCGTGGTGGAATTCCCGTCCCGGCGCTCCGGCGCACGAACCCGCGGCCAGGCAGGAATGACGCGCAAGAAGACCCTCGCCCGCGTCGGCCGCGTCCTGGTGAGCGTCCTGCTCATCGCGTACGTCCTCACCCGCATTCCCTTTTCCGACCGGCCGGGCGTCGAGGTGCATACCCGCGATGGCCGGACCATCGTCGGCGAAGTCAAGGCGCGCGAGGGCGGGTCCGTCGTGCTCCAGCCGCGGGTCGGCCGTCCGGTCACCCTGCAGGACGACGAGGTCGAATCGGAGAAACCCGCCCTGGTCGAGCCGGGCATGGGCACGGTCCTGCGCCAGTCCGATCTCGGCCTCCTGCTTCCGCTCTCCCTGCTCTGGTTCATTCCGCTGTTCATCACCTCGCACCGCTGGACCCTGCTCCTGCGCGTCGTGGGGGTGCAAGCGAAGGGGCCATACGTGTTCCGGCTCGCGTACATCGGGGTCTTCTTCAACAACTTCATGCTCGGCTCGACCGGGGGCGATCTGCTCAAGGCGATCCTGGTTGCGCGCGACACCGACCTCAAGACGCGCGCGGTCGCGAGCATCGTCGTGGACCGGGTGATCGGGATGGCGGCGCTGGCGCTGGTGGCGCTCGGGGCGATCTGCTTGAACCTGGAGCGGCCCGAGATCCGGGAAGCCGCGGTGATCATCGGCTCGCTGCTCGCGGCGCTCGTGCTCGGAACCGTGGTGTACTTCAATCCGTTCCTGCGCTCGCGGCCGTGGATCGCCGCGGTGCTGCGGCGGCTTCCCTTCGAGAAGATCCGCCAGGAGCTCGATACGGCCTTTCAGCTCTACAAGAATCACAGAATGGCCCTGGCTTACGCGCTCGCGATCTCGCTCTTCTCCCACTTTTCGGCGATGGTGATGGCGTGGGGGTACTCGCGCGCGGTGGGGGTGGAGGAAAGCGTGTCGCTGGTCCACTTCTGCTCCTACGTGCCGGTGATCATGATCTTCGCCGCGCTGCCGATCTCGGTGGGCGGCCTGGGAGTCGGCGAAGCCGCGTATGTGCGGCTCTTCGGCCCGGTCGGGATGTCCGCCGCGGAGGCGGTGACGATCAGCCTGCTCGGACGCCTGACGAACCTGCTGCTGTCGCTTCCCGGCGGCGTCCTGCTCGCGACCGGCCGCGACCGCAAGGAGATCGCCGAAGCGCGCCGCGAGATCGCGCAGGGAGACCTCGCCCCGTCATGAGAGATGTCCCGCTGGACAGCCGTTCTCCGGGATCGGCATGGGAAGGCGCTCCCGTGCCTGCGCCGGACCCATCGCCGGGAGGCCCGCCGACTCCGGACGCAGCGGACCGGTCGCCGCCGGGAGGGGTCCCGATTCCCGGAGCAGCGCCGGACCCATCGCCGGGAAGCCCGCCGATTCCTGACGCGGCGCCGGATCCGTCACCGGCAGGCGCTCCAGTGCCCGCGCTCCCCACCCCCGCACAGGCGCTGCTGCTGTACGGCGTGGTGATGTTCCTGTTCGTGTCGGCGGGCGTGGTGCTGGGCGGAAAGTCCCCCGTGCTGCGCGCCCCGGTCGCCTCCATTTTCGCGATCCTTCTGCCCTCGGTCGCCTACGCCGCGCTGTCCGGGGTGGACTTCAGGGCCAGCTTCCGCCTGCGCCTGTTGGCACCGGGCCGGGCCGCACTCACCGTCGCCACCATGGCCGCGGGCTATCTCGTGCTCACCGAGCTCCTGAATCTGGGCTTGAAGCTGTTTGATGGCGGAGCTTCGCCCGGCTTCGACATCCGCAAGATCCTGCAGCAGGAGCTGCAGATGCTGGTCGATCTCGATTGGGCCGCCGCCCTGTTCGTGCTCGTGATTCTGCCCGCCACATGCGAGGAGCTGCTGTTCCGCGGCTACCTCCTCACCGGCCTGGAGCGCGGCCTCGGCCGGACGCTCGCGGTGGTCGCCTGCGCCTTCCTCTTCGGGCTGATGCACGTGATCCCGGTGCGCATCCTGGTCACCACGCTGCTCGGGCTCTTCTTCGGGTACGTCGGGGTGTGCGGGGGGAGCGTGGGATACTCGATCCTCGCCCACCTGGTGAACAACTTCCTCGTGGTGCTGGCGGCCAAGCACCCGGATCTGCGCGCCGTCCCGTGGCTCCACGGCGAAGCGCACGTGCCGTCGTTCCCGCTCGCCTGCGCCGTCGCCGTGCTCGCGGGCGGACTGTACCTGATGCGGGCGGGGCGGCCGGTCCCCAGGCCGGATTCGCCATGACCGCCCCCCCCCCCCC
>ORJL010906337.1_pt1 | contig 22544 bp, 10 predicted proteins | sample 1779941 | NCBI WGS metagenome assembly ORJL01 (sample SAMEA104232317, study PRJEB22302) | groundwater metagenome | biome: forest; feature: aquifer; material: groundwater | place: USA | collected 2011-08-07 | depth 5.8 m
CCATCGAGGCGTTCGTGGCAGACGACACCAAGATCTGCGACCTCGCGCGACAGATCGTCAACGCTCGGATCGGCGCCTCTGTGCCCACCCAGAGCAATTTCGGCAAGGATCCCGAATGGGGCACGCTGGCGCGCGAAATCAACAAGAAGGCACGGCACATGCCCCTGCGGCAACTCTTCGGGCGAATCCCGAACGTGATGACCCAGCTCGCTCCTTGCATCATGATGAGCCCGCTCTCGATCGCTCAATATCTGCCGGCCGAGGCCAAGCCGTTCGACGTCGTGATCTTCGACGAGGCTTCGCAAATCCCCGTCTGGGACGCCATCGGCGCGATCGCGCGCGGCAGCCAGGTGATCATCGTGGGCGACCCCGAGCAACTGCCGCCAACCAGCGTCGGACAGCGCGGCGTCGACGACGAGGATGACGACGGCTCCACGGTGCAGAGCCAGCAGAGCATCCTCGACGAGTGCCTCGCCTCGAACATCCCGAGCATGCGGCTATCATGGCACTACCGCAGCCGCCATGAGAGCCTCATCGCATTCTCCAACGCCAAATACTACCGCGGCGAACTGATGACATTCCCCTCGCCTGTGACCCGCGATACTGCGGTGCGCTATGTCCACGTCGAGGGCGGTATTTACGAGCGCGGCGGCGCCAAAGTGAACCGCAAAGAAGCGGAAGCGGTGGTCGCGGAAGTCGTCAAGCGCATGAAGACGTCGACCCGGTCGATCGGCGTCGTCACCTTCAACGGCGACCAGCAGCGGCTGATCGAGAACATGCTTGACCAAGCCCGCCGTAGTGACCCGACCCTGGAGGCACACTTCGACAAGAACCAGACCCGCGAGCCGATTCTCGTCAAGAACATCGAGAACGTGCAAGGCGACGAGCGCGACGTGATCATCTTCTCCGTGGCCGTCGGTCCCGACAAGGCCGGCCGCATCACCGCGCAGATATCCTCTCTCAACGGCGAAGGTGGTCACCGCCGGCTCAACGTAGCCGTCACTCGGGCGCGCAGTGAGCTTCTGGTGTTCGCCACGTTGCGTCCCGAACAGATCGATCTCGGGCGCACGTCCGCCAAGGGCGTCGTCGACTTCAAGCACTTCCTCGAATTCGCCGAGCACGGCGCGCGTGCCATCGCGGAAGCCTTCTCGCCGACCGGGCGCGGCACGGAATCCCCGTTCGAGGATGCCGTAATGCGGGCGCTAGAGGACAAGGGATGGGAGATCCATCCTCAAGTTGGCGTCTCCTTCTTCCGGGTTGACCTCGGTGTCGTGCATCCGGATTACCCTGGTCGCTACCTCGCCGGCGTCGAATGCGACGGTGCTACGTATCATCGCTCAGCCACTGCGCGCGATCGCGACCGACTGCGCGAGATGGTACTGACTGGTATCGGTTGGAAGATCAGACGTATCTGGAGCACCGAATGGTGGATGGACGCGGCATCCGCGACCGATAAGATCCATGCTCGGCTAACCGCCGATCTCGATGCCGATCGAGCTTTACGTGAGGCTGGGCAGACACCGAAAGAACCCGCGGCAGCCGTCGACGACTTGGCGACGGCCCCGTCTGCTTCGCCCTCTTCTGCCCCGGCATCGGAACGACCGCCGACGGCGATCCCGACCGAGCCGCCCGTGATGCCGCCCGATCCGGCCAACGACTCCGAGCCGATCGAACAGCCTAAGCTTTACGCGCGCGGACCGGAACCCGTCGAAGCCGAGCCCGCGGTCGTCGCTCCCTACGCAAAGGCCGATCCGAGCGCCGTCGCGGTGCCCGATCGTGAGCGCTTCTATGACGTGGGCTACCGCGGCGACCTTCGCGCTATGATCGACCATGTCGTCGCGGTCGAAGGGCCGGTCTATTTCGACGTTCTGATCGACCGTATTGCCCGTGCGCACGGTTTCCAACGCTCCGGCGAAACCGTGCAGAAGATCATCCGCGCAGCGCTGGGGCGCTACCGCTTTCCATCGACGAGAGACGGCGATCGCGAGATCATCTGGCCCCAGAACACCGTTACCGGCGACAAAGCGGTTTATCGCGGTGCCGGCGGCCGCGAGCACAGCGACATTCCACTGCCAGAGCTTGCCGGTCTAGCCGACATCCTGCGGTCGAGAGGGTTGGAGGACGACGAGGACCTGATTCGGGGCATGCAAGACCATTTCTGTCTAGGCCGGCTCGCGATTTCCACGCGTCAGCGATTTGAGGCGGCGATATATTCAGGTCCAAGATAGAGGGAGAGTGGGGGCGCACGCGGCTTGACGTACGATGTAGGCTGGTTGGACAGCACAATTTCTTGTTCGGCAGCAATCAGTCCAAATATCCCCGTACCCTAGAAATGTCTAATCAAGATAAATCATCTGGACCGCCTCTATCTCACTGATAGCAAGGTAAAGCGGTTTGATTTCAATTCGTGTTTCGGAATTGCTTTTCTCTACCAAGTTTAGCCGCAGGAGTGTCCCATTGCTTCGTCCGCCCCACGCGCCTCGGTAGGTGGCGCCACTCTTCGTATGAATTTCAACGAGATAATCGTTACCACCAGCCTGCTGGTCGATCATCTTTAGAATAGAGTCGAATTCCTCAAGGTTCATCCTGTTTCCTTGTCGTGGTGTATCCAACTCCGGCCCCGCTAACTTAAAACACTTTCCTAGATCCAGAACCGAGCTGGCTCTGAAACGAGTCTTTCGAATTTTACGAAGCGTTACGCGTTATCAGAGCAAGAGGCGGCTTCCATTTATACTTTGCAGACATTCTGCTTGCGGGAAGGATTGCTTCCCGTCAACTCCTCCTTATCGAGGACAGCACCATATCCGCTGGAGGCACGATCAGACGAAGCCCTGAAGCTGCAACGGCCGTTGACTTCCTCGCTTTACCGTAACCCTCACGGGAAACCCCATGACAGACTCTGTCACCATAGGCTAGTATTGAAATGGAAGGATTCTCACCAAGGAAGATTAGATGACTCGAAGTGTTAAAGGCGTGCATAGCAGGCAAACAGGCGATCTTTTCGCCGTCATCACCCGCGGCAAAAACAAGGGCACCAAGCTCTACCCGCACAAGCATGAAGACGGAATGTATGTGGTTAGTCCGACGCGTTTTGAACGAGACTACATTCGCGTTCCGCATAAGGAAGGCCTGGCGGAATGGCTCGGCAAAGGGTACCGATTGCGGATGTCCAATTTAGCCGCGGGCGGACCCGCACCCAGCTTGAGCCGATCCGCCTCCGTTTCCAGAGAAACACGCAAGCAGGAATGACTTAACGCTGAGCGCATTTTACTGAGCTAACGGTTACGACGTTCGAGGAGCCTTAGCTTGCGTGCATGGATTGAGAAGTGATTGCCTAAAGCCTCGGAAACGGCGGCCATTGCGCAACGGTAACTGGGGACGAACGCGAAGGACGCCTGATCCTATGGATGTTTTTGACTTAGACGAGCATCTGCTTGAGCAATACCAGGGATTTGCGCGCTCCTTCACCAGGATTCGCTCTGCCGAAATTCAAAATAAGGTCGACCAACTTTATGCAGGCCGTCGCTTCTGGCCGGAGCCGCTAATCCAACTGAATCCGCATTACGAGGATGGCGGTTCGGTCCAAGCGCTTATCGGGCCCAACGGGTTGGTTGAGGATTGCGCAAATATCTTTCGGGATCCCCGACCTGGCGCTGCCGGCGCTGACCGGAGCCTCAAGCTGCGTCGTCACCAGGAACAGGCAATAGGCCTAGCGCTCGATGGAAAGAGCTTCGTGGTCACAACGGGCACGGGTTCTGGGAAGTCTCTCTGCTTTTTTATCCCCATCGTTGACGCTGTCGTAAAGGCAAAGCGGCTAGGTGAGACCGCGCGTACACGCGCGGTCGTGATCTATCCGATGAACGCCCTCGCCAACAGCCAGCTGGAGGAATTGAAGAAATTTCTTGGTGGGCACAACCATCCGGTACCTGTCACTTTTGCTCGCTATACCGGACAGGAAAGCGCTGAAGAGCGGGAGCGGATCAGGAGCAATCCGCCTGATATTCTCCTAACTAACTTCATGATGCTCGAATTGCTCATGACCCGCCAGTCTGAGCTCGATAAGGCCGTCATTGAAAATTGCCGCGGTCTGAAGTTTATAGTTCTTGACGAATTGCATACCTATCGAGGCCGCCAGGGCGCCGATGTAGCGATGTTGATGCGTCGCTTACGGGCACGGGTCGGCAATCCGGATCATCCCCCGATCTGCATCGGCACATCTGCCACGATGGCAAGCGAGGGCATAGAGGAAGATCGCAATCAAATTGTCGCAGACGTCGCTTCCCGACTTTTTGGCACAACCATCTCTCGTGACGCGATCGTTACTGAGACTTTGCGGCGCGCAACCGATCCCAACCGATCGGCGGATCATGGACTGCGTGACCTTGGCGCTGCCGTCATCCGCGCAGCCAACGCTTCCCCTTATGACGGAAAATCCAACGCTGAAATCTCGCAGGACGACCTTTCAATCTGGGTCGAAACACGCCTTGGACTAAAGGAGGTTAACCGCAAGCCTTTGCGGGCAAGCCCCAAGTCCCTCAAAGACGCTGCAAAAATGTTGTCCGAAGACTCGTCTCAGAATTTCGCGACCTGCGAGACGGCCCTGAAGAATTCCTTACTGGCGTTTAGTCTATCTGAGAAAAACAGGGGATATTTAGATGGTGATGACACGCCTTTGTTCGCATTCAAACTCCATCGGTTTATATCCGGCGCAGGACGGCTTTATTCTACGCTCGATATTTCTGGAGCAAGGACGGTCACATTTGAAGGACAAAAATTCGATCCTACTAACCCCGAAAAGCGACTCTACCCCACGCATTTCTGCCGTCGATGCGGGCAGGAACACCATCCGGTCGGCCTCGTAGATGACAGCGGGTCTATTCGATTTGAGAAGCGAGAGATCGACGATGTTCCCGTCGTAGAGGACGAAGAACCCGACGGCATTGCCAGCCGCTGGGGCTTTCTTATGCCAGAGCCAGCAGATGGCGAATTTACTTTCCAAGGCAGGGATGAAGACTACCCCGATCTCTGGCTTGAAGAGACGAAGACCGGCGAAGTCCGGCTGAAAGCAACCTATCGAAAGACGAGAGCGGAGTTATTTTCCGTACTGCCGGATGGGTCCACCGGTTCAGGTGGTCGACGTGCTTGGTTCATGCCTGGGCGCTTCAAATTCTGTCCAGCATGCGGCGAGCACCACAGCGATTCAACGCGCGACATCAACCGTCTTGCCGCATTAAGCGCGGAGGGCCGAAGCTCAGCCACGACAATTATCATTGCTACAATTCTGCGCTGGATGAACGATCCCGATTCAGCCATTCCTCCAATCACGCGAAAACTTCTCGCATTTACCGACAACCGACAAGATGCCGCCTTGCAGGCCGGGCATTTCAACGACTTTCTCTTCGTTTCGCTCTTGCGAGGTGCGATCTTGGCCGCATTGGGTGAAGCCGGAATCGACGGCTTGCACGAAGACCAAATTGGGCAAGCGATTCAGCGTATGCTTGGATTTGTCGCCGCTAATGTACCGCGGCGCGCCGAATGGCTGGTCGAGCCGGATCTGAAGGGCGCGACTCTGCTGGGCGCTGAGCGGACGATGCGGGAAGCCCTCACGCATCGATTCTGGATCGATCAACGTCGCGGTTGGCGGTACACCAACCCCAATCTCGAACAGCTCGGCCTGATTGAGGCACGATATGTCTCGATTGACGATCTGGCGCGTGACGATGCTGAATTTGAGGTAACTCCGATACTACGTATGTCTTCCGCCGACGAGCGCGCTTCGGCCCTCCGGGCGTTACTTGATTTTATGCGAAAGGGCCTGGCCGTTGAATGCGACGCTCTGGACCGGTTAAAGATCGAGAGTCTGGCCGGACGGATGCGCAGCGTGATCAAGGCGCCATGGATTTTGGATGAGGACCACTTTCTCGCGGCGCCTGTTTTTATGCCGCGGCCGCCCACGCGTCGCGAAATGCGTCAAAAGGACGAAGAACTAATTCTGCGCGGCAGCCCGACGAGCACGATCGGACGTGTCTTAAAGACGAAGACCTTCGCCGGAAAGCGTCCCACCGGGAAACAGATCACTGAGGTTATTGAAGGGCTTTTGCGGGCTGCCAATCGTTATGGTCTTACAACTCAGGTTGCGTCACCGGTCGGAGGAGACGGGTGGCGTCTCGTTTCCTCTTCGATCGCGTTTGGGCTCGCTAGGGGAAACGCGGAGCCTGAGCGCGACAATCGTTTTTTCCAAGATCTGTATCGCGGTATTTCCGGATTACTCGTCGAAGGCGGTTCAGCTCTCTTTGGGTTTGAGGGGCGGGAGCATACTGCTCAGGTCGAGGGCGATTTACGGGAGCTGAGAGAGGCGCGATTCCGCTTCGGCTTAGATGACCAAAAAGCACTCACTGGGAAGGCTGAAAGGCTGAAAGAGCTGAGAGAAGACAGCCGCTTTCTGCCGACCCTCTTCTGCTCACCCACGATGGAGCTGGGCGTCGATATATCCTCGATGAATGTCGTTTACTTGCGTAACGTACCCCCGACTCCAGCCAACTACGCCCAACGCGGTGGGCGCGCCGGTCGCAGCGGGCAAGCAGCCCTCATTGTGACCTACTGCGCAGCCCAAAGCCCGCACGATCAGTATTTCTTTCAGCGGCCAAGCGCGATGGTCGACGGCATTGTGATCCCACCGTCGATTGATCTCGCGAATCCAGACCTTGTCGAAAGCCATCTCCATGCCGAGTGGCTCGCCGCCAGTGGCACCGCCCTTTCGGCCTCAATCTCCGAAAACCTCGACATGAGCGTTCCGGGCAAACCCCTGCTCCCGCATCACTGGGAGCGCGTGACATCAGAGGCTGCGCGCAAGGCAGGTGAAGAACGCGTAGAAGCCGTGCTGTTGGCCTTAACACGCGATTACGGCGATGCCCCTCCCGCATGGTTTGCTGGTCCAGCACCACATGCTCAGAGCGTGGTAGCAGCCGCGCCCGCACGCTTTGCCGAGGCTTTCAACCGCTGGCGGGACCTCTTGGCGGCAGCCGAAAGGCAAGTGGAAGACGCTGGGCGCACATTGAAGGACTATTCGATTTCACCACAGGAACGCCGTGCGGCGGAGACACGCCAAGCCGCCGGCAATATTCAGATCAAACTCCTGCTGCGAGGAGCAGAAGGCCAAGGTTCGGACTTCTATGTGTATCGCTACCTCGCCACAGAAGCGTTCTTGCCGGGTTACAACTTCCCCCGGCTGCCCTTGATGGCGTTCGTACCGGGTGGGCAAGGAGGTACCGGCCAGCGCTATATCCAGCGGGCGCGCTTTCTTGCCATTGCAGAGTTCGGACCCGGAAGCCTCGTCTATCACGAGGGGCGAGCTTATCGCGTCGACCGAGCCCTGCTCAAGGAAGCTGGTGGCGGTCAAGACGGGAATCTACCGACGTTCAGTACGGCAATTTGCAGTAGATGCGGTGCTGGTCATGATGGCGAGCCGCCAGAAGAGTGTCACGTCTGCCAGTATCCGCTGAGCGGCGCGAACATTACCCGAGAGCTGCATCGTATCGAAAATGTTGGCACCAGACAGGTAGAACGCATCACGGCCAATGACGAAGAGCGACGCAGGCAGGGTTACGATCTGCAGACCACGTTCTCGTTCCACAACGCGAGCGGCGTCACTTCAAGAGTGCTCGAAGACGCCACAGGTGAAATTCTCTCAGCTGACTTTGCCCCAGCGGCCTTGGTCCGACGCATCAACAAGGGGTTACGGCGACGCAAGGACGAAAGCGCCATCGGCTTCTGGATTGATCCGAGAAGCGGTTACTGGACCGGCGCCAACGTCGAGGAGGATGGGGGTGAGCCTTCCCCAACGAAATTGCGTCAACGCATCACGCCCGTCGTTGAGGACCACAAAAACGCATTGCTCATTCGCTTTCCGTCAAAGTGGCTGACTGCGGCTGGCGGTGATGCTGAAACTATCGTAGCGACCATTCAACACGCACTCGCGCGAGGCGTAGAGGCCGTCTACCAATTGGAAGAAGGGGAGATCCTGGTCGAACCGACACCCTCTCGTAGGGACCGTCGCGCGCTGTTGTTCTATGAGGCCGCAGAAGGCGGCGCCGGTGCCTTGTCACGACTGATTGAGGAGAAGTCAGCTTTTCGGATCATCGCCCGAAAGGCGCTGGAAATCATGCATTACGATTCTGCTAGTGTTGAGCTCGCTACGAACATGGGACCCTCGGCGCTTGTCAGCGTCCCGGACGCACGCTGCGTTGCAGGTTGCTATCGTTGCCTTCTTTCCTACTTCAATCAGCCAGACCACGAGCTGATCGATCGTCGACAGCAGGAGGCCCTTCAAGTCCTGCTCAGGATGGCATGTACGGAAGCTCGCAATCCGCAGGAAGAAACCGAAGTCCATGCGGACTTAGGAGGCTGCCCACAACCGGACGCTGAAGCCATCCAAATCGACGGATATCGTGTCGATCTGATTTGGCGTGCAGCACGAATGGCCGCTGCCGAGCAGGGTACCGCTCCCCCAGGACTTCTCGACAAGCTCGCGGCAAAGGGCATCGATCTGGTCCTGCTTCCTTCGGAACAGAATGCCCGCAGCCAGGCGTTGGCAGACTTGGCCACCGTACTGGGAGCAAATTCTAGATGAGCGCGACCGCAATATTTTCTCCAGGTGAGTTGGTTCATGCGCGGGGGCGCGAGTGGATCGTGCTCGCCGGAGGCGACGCGCTTCGGTTGCGTCCGCTTACGGGCTCCGAACTGGAGGCCGAAACCCTCATTCCTGAGCTTGAGACGGAACCGGTCAGTTACGCGGCTTTCGACCCTCCGACCGGCGATCACCCGGGAGGCCGCGAGGCCGCTCAGTTGCTGCGCGACGCTCTTAGGCTTTCATTACGACGGGGCGCAGGGCCGTTCCGCGGTGCGGGCAAGATTAACTTCGAACCGCGTGCATATCAGCTGGCGCCACTTATGATGGCGCTACGCCAGGAAACTGCCCGCCTGTTGATTGCGGACGATGTCGGCATCGGAAAAACCATCGAAGCCGGGCTTATTCTTCGAGAATATATCGATCGCGGCGAGATTGACCGATTTTCAATTCTTTGCCCGCCGCACCTCGTGGATCAATGGACGACTGAGCTCGAAACCAAGTTTTCGATTACGGCAACGCCGGTAACAGCATCAGGCGCTGCGCGTCTCGAGAGAGACCTCCCAAATACGATTAGTGTATTCGAGGCATATCCATTCACTGTCGTTAGCCTGGATTTCATCAAGAGTGAACGGCGCCTCGACGACTTTCTACGCGCTTGCCCTGAGATGGTAGTCGTCGATGAAGCGCATGCCGCGGTGAGCGGCGGCGGGGCCCGACACCGGCGCTTTGATCTGCTTCGCAAGCTTGCGGAGGACGAGACGCGGCACCTTCTGCTACTGACGGCAACGCCGCATTCGGGAGACGACGAGGCCTTCCATAACCTGCTCGGACTGCTGCATCCGGATTTCTCCGGACTTCAAGACACGACCGGCGATCAATACCGTATCCTGCGCGAGCGATTGGCTGGGTTTTACATTCAGCGTCGCCGCCGTGACATTGATGCATGGCGGGAACCGGGTCTCTTTCCGCAGCGTGAAATTACCGAAATCAAGTACAGGCTCTCAGGCGACTATGAGCGGTTTTATGGCGCGGTGCTCGACTATTGTGCCGAGGTTGTCACATCCGAAGAAGGTGCGCTGAGACAGCGCCTAGCCTTCTGGGGAACTCTATCGCTAATGCGCTGCGTCGGCTCCAGCCCGGCTGCGGCAGCACGGGCACTGAGAACACGTGCCGTCCTCGACGCGGATGAAGCAGAAGCAGATCTCATCACGGCTCGGGCCATCGACGACGAAGAATCCATCGATGACGATCTCGAGCCGGGAGCTGCGATCGAGGACGGCCGTCTTGTCGGATTGATCGCACAAGCTGACGCGCTCGCTGCAAATTCCGCTCACGACCCCAAGTTCGCGGTTCTGAAGTCGGCGCTCAAAGGCCTCCTGAAAGACGGCTTCTCCCCCGTTGTTTTTTGCCGCTTCATCGCGACCGCCGAGGCGATCGGCACGGCGATTAGATCCGCTTTCAAAGATTACACGATCGAAGTTGTTACCGGATCACTCCCGTCCGAGGAGCGAGAGGCTCGGGTCGAAGCGCTCGGCGAGTTCGAAAAGCGCATTCTTGTGGCGAGCGATTGCCTATCCGAAGGCATCAATCTTCAGGAATACTTTGATTCCGTCATTCACTACGATCTGTCTTGGAATCCGACTCGGCATCAACAGCGCGAGGGGCGCGTGGATCGATTTGGGCAGAAGAGTGGAACGGTAAGAACTATCTTGATCTATGGCGAGAACAATCCCGTCGATGGCGCAGTGCTTGACGTCATCCTGCGAAAGGCGCGAGCCATCGAAAAGCAGACCGGCGTTCAGGTACCGATGCCGGATGAAGGAGGAAGCCTCACCAAGGCGCTGATGTCGGCAGTGCTGCTGCGTGCACGAGAACGCCGCCAACTAACGCTTGATCTCGATATGTCCAGCACGCCTGAAGCAAGGGAAATCGAGATTGCCTGGTCGAACGCATCGGAGAAAGAGAAGAAGGCACGCACGATTTTCGCTCAGCACAGCCTCAAACCAGAAGAAGTTGCAGCGGAATGGGAGGTAACTCAGAGCGCCCTGGGTGACTTCGCCGACGCCGAGCGGTTCGTATCCCGCGCCATGATGCGGCTTGGAGCAGCGCTGGTGCCACAAGTGCGCGGCGGATATACGGCCCCACTTCACCTTGCCCCCGAAATGTTGCGGGAGCGGTTCCAAACGGAAGGCCTGCTCGAAGAGACTGCGTCTCCGAAGCCCCTAAGAATCGCCTTCGAGGCACGTCCCCGGGCAGGGTTCCTGTCCATTCATCGCGCACATCCTTTGCCGGGGGTTCTCGCGGAAACCTTCCTTGAGAACGCGCTCGACGGTCTAGCTAGGCCGGACGACCCAGCAAACCTGCCCCGTTGCGGCGTCTGGGAGTGCGAAGCGGCGGAGACGGTCGTCGCGCTGCTCCTGTTGCGCATTCGCCACCGGATCGATTCCCGTGGTCGGCTCGGGCCACAGTTTGCCATGGCGGAGGAAGCGGCGGCGATTGGGTTCAACATCTCGACCGGCGACCGCGCGTTTGCCGGGGTTGCGGCGTTTGCCCTGCTGGAAGCAAAGAGCGGAAACGTGCCGGACCGCGTCCGCGACGCTCAGTTGGCGAAGGCCGTGAGTCAGCTTGTAGAATTGAAACCGGCGTTGAACGCCTATGCCGCCGAACGTGCGGAGGCACTCGCCGCCGACCATAGCCGTGTCCGCCAAGCCCTGGGATCGCGGGCTGGCGTCCGAGTCGAAGCCATCACCCCTGTCGACGTCATCGGCCTCTATGTTCTGATGCCGACATTGTGAAAGTGCATCATGGCTCATAGGCCAAGCCGCATCCGACAGTCCCGTCGCGCCGCTCGACTCGATTTCGCCGGTCTCGAAATCGTTGGTGCGCTGCTGACCCCAGATATTGTGGCGCGCGTGGCGGCCTTTGACGCCAATGACCAAACTGAAGAAAGCTATGAGATCCCCGCCGGATTGAAGCTACGCGATGAGATTGCGCGCTACTACCGGATCGGCGAGGCATTGTGGTCACGGTTCGAAGCCACACGCGGCCAGAGTGCTGCGGCGTCCGAGCGGTTCGTGCTCGATCTCTTCCGCCAGTGCTTCGGCTTCAGTTCAATCGAACCCCAGGCAATCAGGCGGCTCGGCGAACGTGAATTTCCAGTCCGTCATGCGGCTCTAGGTGGACGCGTACCAATCGTTATTGCGCCCGCGCCAGCCGATAGCGCGCGTCGATCCGGCGTGGACGAAAATCTTTCTCAATTCGGCGACAACTCTCGCCGGCGATCTGCGACGCTGCTCTTGCAAGAGTATCTGAATACTCGGGATGGCGCCTGCTGGGGCTTGGTTAGCGATGGTGTCACTTTTCGTCTCATGCGTGACAACATCAGCCTGACCCGGCCGGCTTGGATCGAAGCCAACCTTTCCAAAATATTTTCTGAGGGTTTGTTCCCGGATTTCTCCGCGCTTTGGTTGCTAATCCATCAGAGCCGGTTCGGCCAAGGCGATGCAACGATTTCAGATTGTGCGCTTGAGAGGTGGCGGGAGCGAGGGCGTACCGATGGCGTTGCCGCGCGCGATCACCTGCGCTTAGGGGTCGAGGCGGCCCTTCTCGAACTCGGACAAGGCTTCATCGAAAACCCGGACAACAACGCCCTCCGTCACGCGCTCACCGATGGCACACTCAGCGGGCAGGCTTATTTTGAGCAGCTCCTACGAGTCATCTATCGTCTGATCTTTCTATTCGCAGCTGAGGATCGCGGACTATTGCACCCGCCCGGCACATCCGAGCAAGCACGCAGAGTCTATGCCGACGGGTATTCGTTAGCTCGCTTGCGCGAGCGGTCGATGCGCCGGACCGCCTGGGACCGACATGCGGATTCTTGGGAGGGCCTTAAGGTTAGTTTTCAAGCGCTCACGCACGGCGAAGAACAACTTGGTCTACCCGCCCTTGGCGGTTTGTTTGAATACGGCGGCGTGTCAGACATCGGAACCGCGCGGATCGAGAACCGTCGTTTGCTGGCGGCCGTTTGGCGGCTGGCATGGCTGCGGCCAGAGGGACAACCGCTCACGCGCGTGAACTGGCGTGATATGGAAACTGAAGAACTGGGTTCAGTCTACGAGAGCTTGTTAGAACTTACGCCGCGGGCAAGTGCGGATGCGCGAACATTCGAGTTCGCCGAAGGCGAAGAATCCAAAGGGAATGCTCGTAAGACATCAGGCAGCTATTACACACCCGATGCCCTTGTGAACCTGCTTCTGGACTCTACACTTGAGCCCTTGCTGGACGCGGCCGAGGCACGCAATCCGGCAGACCCTCCTGCGGAAATTCTGAAGCTCTCGATTATTGATCCCGCATGCGGCTCGGGTCACTTCTTACTTGGCGCTGCACGCCGCGCCGCGGGCCGGATCGCCAAGCTCAGAAGCCCTGGCGCCCCGTCACAGGAGGAGTTTCAGCATGCGCTACGGGAGGTCGTCACACATTGCATTTATGGCGTGGACCGCAACCCGATGGCGGTCGAACTCTGCAAGGTTGCGCTTTGGATCGAGGCCCTGGAGCCCGGCAAGCCACTCACCTTCCTAGACAGCCATATCCGTTGCGGCGACAGCCTGATCGGTGTCTTCGACTACGAGATGCTACGCACGGGCATTCCGGATGAGGCCTACAAACCGCTGACCGGCGACAATAAGGAAACGGCGAAGGTCTATGCCAAATTCAACAAGCAACAGCGAGAAGGCAAAGGCGCGACCGGCTTTCTGGGCGGCCTCAAGCCGCCTACCGACCTAATCAACGCGGCACATGCTCTTGTCGGTATGCCCGAGGACACGCTAGAGGAGATTGGCGTAAAGCGAACCGCCTTCGAGCAGCTGCATGCAGAGCACAGCTGGCTGAATCTCAAGATCGCCTGCGATTGCTATGTCGCCGCGTTCTTCTCATCGAAATCTGGCCCCGAGCCAGAACCCACAGAGCTGGCCCACCCCGCCATGCCGCTCACCGATCACGTCTGGGCGGCGGCACGCGGTCAGACGGTCTATGAACCGCTGATTGGATTTGCAGAAAGGATTGCGCACGGGGTCCACGCTTTTCATTGGCCGATCGAATTTCCGCACCTCTTTGCACGCGGCGGCTTCGATGCGGTGATCGGCAACCCACCGTGGGAAGTCTCTCAGCTGGGCGAGCTGGAGTATTTCGCTGCTAAATCTCCGGACATCGCAGCTATGTCAGGCGACGCTCGAAAAAAGGCTATTGCCCGCCTTGAAGACGACAACCCACGGCTATGGAACGAATTTTTGTACGATAAGCGCACGTATGATGCAGCCAACGAGTTTTTTCGTGCTTCGGGGCGGTTTCACCTAACGGCTGTTGGTAAGATCAATAGCTACTCTCTCTTCGCAGAGCATTTTTCCCGGTTAGTTCGCCCCGAGGGCCGTTCAGGAGTCATTGTACCATCGGGCATCGCAACTGATAGCTCAACCTCTGCTTTCTTCTGCAATCTCATCGATCGGTCGATGCTGACATTGCTTTATAGCTTTTACGAAATAAGAGGATGGTTCAAAGGTACTGACGATCGAAAGTCTTTTTGTATTCTTGGCATCGGCCAAACGGATGGCGCCGCCGAGTTTTGCTTTGATATCGGGAAAATTGACGAACTGGAGAATCGGGAACGCCGGTTCACTCTTTCCGCTAAGCAGATTGCGCGTATTAATCCGAATACTAAGACGGCGCCAATATTTCGTTCGCGCGTCGATGCCGAACTAGCAGCCACGATCTACGGGCGGGTGCCGGTGCTGATCGAAGAACAATCAACGCAACAGGGCGGCGATGTGAATCCGTGGAGGATCACGTTTCAGCAGGGCCTGTTTAATATGACTTCGGCCTCGGAGCATTTCAAAACAGAAGCGCAACTTCTCAACGAGGGCTGGACGTTCGAAGGGTCCGATTGGGCGCGCGAGTCGAAAGGCGCTGTGGAGCGCCGCGTTCCGCTTTATGAAGCCAAGATGATCCATCATTTCGATCACCGTTGGGCCACCTATGCAGGCGGAGCGACCGACGATGACGAAGGTGCGCGCGATTGCACAGTGCTCGAAAAGCAAAATCCAACCTTCGAACCGGTCCCACGCTATTGGGTGCCGGAAGATGAAGTGAACCTGCGGGCGGCGCGGGTACCCTCAAGTCTCAAACGGGGCTTCCGCGAGAACAATGCCCAGCGGGTTCTAAAGAGCCTTGCTGAATGGCTAACTGGCTATTTCGCGGCCATCGAAGGTCGTGACGTCAGGGAGGTTGATTTGACCCGGATTTTGGGTCGCGGCCATACTTGGCGCTCTGCTCTCGGCGCATCTCCCGACCGTTTTCTGATCGACCCAAAAACCCTGGCCAACGGCACTGAAATGCAGCGCGAGACGCCGCTGACCGCGGACGATTTGACTTTTTTGGCTGATGGCCCCGAAGACATTCTTACTCTGACGATCGCTCTGATGGACCGCAAACAACCGCGCTGGCTGATGGGCTGGCGAGACATAGCACTGCGAAGCGTTGAGCGCACCGTGATTGCGAGCGTGTTTCCGAAAGTGGGTGTGGGCCACACTTTGCCACTTTTCTATCTCGGCACGGAAGCAGCCATGGCGTCCGTTATGCTTGCCCTTTTGACGTCACTGTCTTTGGATTTTATTGCCCGATTGTCTATCGGCGGAACTCATCTGACCTACAGCTATCTCAAACAGTTCGCTGTCCTTCCTCCCTCCAGCTTCACTGCTAACGACCTTGCCTTCATCACACCACGGGTTCTGGAACTGACTTATACCAGCCACGCCATGCGCCCATGGGCAGAGGATATGGGACATTCCGGGCCGCCATTCATTTGGGATGAGACCCGACGTGCAGAGCTACGCGCCGAACTCGATGCCTTCTTCGCTCGTAAATATGGCCTTAACCGCGACGAGCTGCGCTATGTCCTCGACCCGGCGGACGCCGAGGGAGCAGATTATCCCTCCGAAACCTTCAGGGTTCTCAAAACCAAGGAGATAGCGCGGTACGGTGAATATCGAACGCAACGCCTCGTGCTTGCGGCTTTCGACCGGCTGGCGGCGGTGTGAGACATTTTGGAAGGACTACCATGATAGATCCCGCTCGCACCTTCGCTGTCGCCTCCGATGAAGTACTCGTGGAGTTGATCTCCCGCGCCCATACCCGCCTCGTGGTCATCGCCCCAGCATTGACGAAGCCGGTCGCGGATGCCGTTTCCCGCCGACTGAAAGATCTTGGACACCTCAGCGTGACGGTGATCCTTGATTCCGATCCGGAAGTGTACCGCCTCGGCTTTGGCGATCAGGAAGCATTGGAGGCGATCCGCGCAGCGAGCGTTGAGAATTTGTTCGGCTTACGGGAACAGGCCGGCGTTCGGATTGGGATAGTCATCGCCGACGATACAACGATAGTCTATTCGCCAGTTTCGAAAAATATTGAGGCCGGTTCGACGTCTGACGAGAAACCAAACGCCATTATACTGACCGGTGGCAACACTGATCGCATCGCAATCGCGACTGGTGCAGACCCTAGCGAAAGTGCTCCAAAGCCCGAAGTTGGCAACAAGGCCCTCGCGCCTGCCAAGGTTAGCGAGATGCAAGCGAACCTAAAGGTGAACCCTCCGAAGCCCTTCGACATCACGCGCAAGATGAACATATTTTCATCGCGCGTGCAGTACGTAGAGTTTTCGGCGTCGAACTACCGCCTCACGACACGACAGATACCCCTGCCGCCTGAGCTTGTTGATGTCGCCGACGAGGATCTGAAGAACCGGATAACCAGCCGAATCCGCGCGCCATTTGATGGAATCGGCAAGCTCGACATCACCCTCGATTGCGATGGAAAGTCTGAGACACTGAAGGTCGATGACGATTGGCTCAAGAAGGAGCGGAAGCGGATCGAGGACGATTATACTTTTCAGATCAATAATTTCGGACGCGTGATCCTTTACAACGACCGGGAGGCATTTGACAAAGCGGCGGAGCGCTTCAGAGTTCTCGTGGAAAAATACCAGGCCAAACTGCGCTATACGCTCACCAAACAGCAAGCGGCATTTGAGACGCGCATCGTCGATGAGTTCTCGCGGCGATGGGAACAAAACCCACCGAAGCATTTCGCAAGATGGGGCATTAACGCAACTCCCGATAAGATAAGGAGCGAACTTCAGCGATTGGCGCAGGAGATTTTCGCAAGCGCCGTTTTATTCGACCCGCCCGTAGTGAAGATTCTCTACAAGAACGTCGCCCCGGAAAACCTCCGAGACGGCGCGTTCCTTGAGGTGCTCAAGACAATTATGTTCAAGAGACGAGTACCTCGCGAAATCATCGACTCGTTGTTCGAGTCGGGCCAGGCGGCGCCGGAGACCGGCACCTTCCTTGGCCGCTGGGGGTAAAGGAGAATGCCGCTCTCACCCATCGAACGCATTCGTCTTGACAAGGCCGCCGTAGACGAGGGTTTCGGTCTGAAGCGCCCGGACGACGGCGACTGGTTGGCCTATGACAGCCTAGGCGCCCCGGCATCGATCCGGCTGACATTTGCCGCGCCAAACTATCTTGTCGCCGTCAACCATCCGGGCGCTGCCTCGGACTTAAGCGAGCGCTGGCAGAGATGGCCGAATGGCGATCAGGCGCGGTCGCCGAACGGATTCACTGCTTTCGTCGTCGCCAATACAACTCTGCTGCATCACCTGGTTCGCGAGATTTGGCGTTTGACCCGCGCGCTGCCAATCGAGCCTCTACGCGTCTTTGAGGCGCAAACACGCGACCTACCGCGCACCACGGAAGCCGAGAGGTTGGTTATCCAGCGCGTCGGGCAGAACGTGTTTCGGGAAGCCCTAATGACTTACTGGGACGGACGCTGCGCTGTGACTAGAGTAGCCCATCCGGCTCTCTTACGTGCGAGCCACATCAAACCATGGGCTAAATGTGAAACTGACGCCGAGCGCCTTGACGTCTACAACGGTCTCTTGCTCGCTGCTCACCTCGATGCGGCTTTCGACGCTGGACTGATTTCGTTCAGCGACGAGGGGGCAATTCTCTTCTCATCTAACTTTACCCAAGGAGACCGCGACGCCCTCGGCATTCACGATCGCCTTACCCTGCGCGGCATCGGCAGCCAACACCTTGAAAACTTGAGCTGGCATCGCTCGTTCCTGTTTGGATTGTAGGCAAGTCAAATTCCGAGCTTGAATTCGCCAATGCGATCGCATTTGAGCACACCATCTCACCAATGATCTATCGCGCCGAAAGCAATCTCGTGAATGGTCTGCCGACGCGTTACCGCGATTAGGTCGGCCCCGGGGCCGCCGCACTGGCGTTCGCACCGACCGTGTTTGAGCAACGATGCGGCGGCTTTGGCGCGTGGTTTGTGAAGAGCGCCAGCATGACCTCGGCGTTGTCGTAAATCTCGCGGACCAATTTGTCCTCACTGAGGAGGCCATCGAAGCACAACGCATAGGCGGCATAGGTGACATCGATGACGTCGTTTCGCATGCGCTCGGCGAGACGGTCCTCAGCGCCACCGCGCACGCGCCAGTGCAACGCATGAAGTAAGGCGCAAAGGGCAAAGCGGAAAATAAAGCTATAGGGCAGATCGTGAGCCGCCGGAGGGATTTTGCCATTGGGATGAAGCAGGAAGAACTTCAAGGCTAGTCGCATGGTGCCATCGAGGATCTTTATAACAATACTTTCCGTGACTGGGTCGTGACGGCGCAGGATGCCGAGCTCTTCGTCGGTGAACGCGGCGGTCGCATCCCGGATGTTGTCCGCGAAGCCCGCCATGTCTGCAAGCATGTGGGCGAGTTGGGGGGGTGCTTGTTCGCCGCGCTTGACGATTTTTGCCGCGAACCGCGCGTCGCCCGCGGCGGCGCGGGCGCGCGCGGCACACCATTTCCGGAACGACCGCGTCCCACCGCCGCTCGTGGCTCGCTTCTTGAGCGCTTTCTTTTTGCCCTTCAGGCCGGACACGGTGGTGATGGGCTTGAGGATATGCACCTGCTTTGGAAACTCAGCGAGGATCTCGGTCGACTTCAGGATGTTCTTGAGGGCGTTGCCCTTGAGCATCTCCAGCTGCGCGTAATCGGTGACGACCGCGATATGGTCTTTCGATTCCGCGAGCCACGCGCGTAGCGGTTGCTTCGGCCCGAGATTCTTCGGATCCTCCAGCATATTCTTATCCACGACCATGCGTTTCATTGAATCGGTTTCGTCCCTGTGCTTGCGCGTCCGACGTGATTTTCTGTGCGCGGTCCCTTTCGGTTCAATCGAACCCGCGTTGGGTGACCAGGAACGGCTGTCCAGTGGAGAAGATCGCGGCAACCGGCCGAGCAAGGCCAAGCCGTCGCGTAATTGCACGAGGGGATAGCGGGCGTCGCCGTCGTCATCGCGCCGGTCCGGTATCGAAGTGAAAAGACCCGCGGGCTCCAGATCCGGAAGGTCCAGCACCATTGGGATTTGTTCACGTGGACTGCCGATCAATCCGGACAGCGTTAGCAGGAACGATTTCGCCGCCACTTTGTCCATCGCGAAGATGTTTGCAAGACCGCTCCAAGGCCAATCACGCCAGCGCTCAAACACCGCGCGCCGCCACACGAAGTTCGGCGCTTCCTGTTCTTCAATGAGCGCCCAAGGCAGCAAGTAAGGCAATAAATAGTCGGCCGCGACCAGGAAGCGTCTTCCAGCGATCCCAACCGCAAAGAATGTCGAGATAGCATTTTCGTCGGGTCGTTCTCCTGCGCCTCGAAGCCAGTCGATCCAGGCGACAATGTTCGACGCGCCCAGGAGTAGGAAGTTCGCGCGATGCGCTGCGAGCGCGAGCGAGGTAGGAACGAGGCCCGGTGCAGGCGCCGCGATTTGAGGCGTCGGCTGTTTCGGCCGTGTTTGGGGCTTCGTGATTTTCGTCTCGGCCACATGAAGAAAGGTGTCGCCGCTGGCGGGATTGCAGCCGAACGCGACGGCGTAGCCGTGGATAACTTTGCCATGCGCGCAAATGCCGGCGATGTGCGGCTTTACCTGCCGCCGGTATTTGCGCTTGGCCTCGCCGCTCATACGGCTGCCGGTGACGCTTTGCGCGAACGACCCGTGCGCTTCGGCCAGCACCACCCCGTGGCCGGTCACCGCGCCACCTGCATAAATAAAGTCGGCATGCGGATCGGTTGTGGCGGTCAAGCACGCCCCGTTGTCGCGCCATACGTAGCCAAGCGCGTTCATCAGAAGATCGGTCACGCCAGCGCCCACGTGCCCTGCGAAACCGGATCGCTCCGCATCGGCGAGCGCCGTGATGTCAGGTGACAGCACGAACCGCCCGCCATCGGCGACAAGGTATTCGACCTCGGCAGCTGGGACCGGATCCAGTGACGGAGCAAGGCCGGGGGGCTGCTCGCAGTGTCAGGGTCCGCGCCATGGCGGCGGCCAATGCTTCGGGGCGAAAACCTATGTGGTCGGTCATTACGGGCGGAACGAAGCCGCTGGATACGGGACTTGGCTTCTGGAGATGCAGGGTATGCCCTGAAAGGACTACCGTTTTTTGCATGCGCCACAGCGCGGGCGCGGTTGCAACTATCGTCAAGTTGATCCCCCTCCGAAACCTGTATTTCCCTCATCCTAACCCGTGGCGGGCTCAAAGTGTGCCGGTATAAAAGCCCGAAATCGACTCACGGCCCCGGGGCCGACTCACCTAAAATGCCCTTCCCCCGGGTGCCGGGTTCTTCCATTCCTTTTTGAGTGTAACGTGGATTTTCCGAACCAGCCCTTGCCGCGTGCAAACCTGACATTCGAGGTCGTTGACGATCTCGTGGGGGCCCACGTGCGGGGCCGGCTCACCGGGGCGCCGCAGGTTCGTTATGCCGCAACGGACCTGTGCCCACTGATCGAGTTGATGATGGAAGCCAGCGACGGTCGGACCGGGCCGCTGCTGCAAACGGCGTGGCTCGATTCCATTACGCAACGGGACCTTCGCGCCGCGCTCGCCAGCAACCAGAACCTCTGGCTGGATGACACGCGGCGGCGCGGTTTCATGCGGACGACCTTCGATCCACGCGTCGAAGCCGATGACCTTCAGCGTAATCGTTTCCTGATCGCGGCGCGGACGGCGGCGGAAACGTCCGGCCTCGTCACACCGGTTGCACAATGCCTCGCTGCCGCCTTGCGGGAAATGGAATCCAACATTCACGAGCATTCCGGCGCTGCCACGACGGGCATCCTTGCCTTCCAGGCGCGGCCGTCGCTGTTCGAGTTCGTTGCGGCTGATTGCGGTGCGGGCGTGCTGGCGACCCTGCGCGAGGACGAAGAGTTCGCGGAGCTTACGGATCATGGTCTCGCCATGCACGCGGCGCTTCAGGAAAACGTGTCGCGGTACGGCCGCGCGTCCGGTCACGGCAACGGTTTCCGCGACCTCTTCCTCGGCCTTGCCTATTTAAACGCCGATTTGCGCTTCCGTTCGGGCGATCATGCGTTGCTGATCAGCGGGCCGCAGCCTGAGTTGAAAAAGGCGCGCCTGGCGCAGAAGACGCCGTTCAAGGGTTTTCTCGCCGCCATCCGGTGCCAGCCGATGATGCCGGGATCAGCTACCCGCCATTGAGCAGGCTCTCGACCCGGCCCCGCATCGTGGCGAGGTTTTCGACGAGAAGATCATCGATGGGCTGGCCGATCAGCGTCAGCTCGGGAATTTTCTTCATCACGCCTTCGTTGTTGAGGTAGAGGCGCTGCCGATGGACCGCGTTCATGAAAGCAGACGTGTCGATGTACGTCACCCGACCGAAGGCCGGGGCCAAGACCGGGATCGCGTTGATGCCGCCAATCATGACGAAGTGGAGCGGGCGGCCCACGCGGCCCGGAAACTGGGCGAGTTCTTCAAGATGGAAACCGAGCCGGGTGCGCCATGCCGCGCCCGTCTTGAACTCGAACGCCACATCGGTCACTTCGGGACGCGCCGCGAGGAAGGTGGCGAGGCGGCGGTAATCCTGCGGCGTGCGGGCATTGAGATGGTACGCGCCGGGAACGACGGCGCCGACAATTTCCTGCCAGGTCGTTCCGATCCGCTTCATCGCGTGCATGTCGTTGTAGCGCACCTCGTCGGTGAACATCGAATAGTTCGGCCCGGTGATTAGCGCCACGCCGAGCGTGCGAAGCGTCGCCAGCAACGGCCCACGCGTTTCGCTCAGCTTCCACCACGCCTCGATCGCCGCATCGCGTCCGCTGCCGATCAGGACGAGCTGCGTGTGCGGCGCAAGTCCAAACGTCGCCTCGACCTCGGCGCGGCTGGCGAAACGTGGTCGCCCGTCCGGGCGGTAGAACCGGCGCAGCGGCAGCGCGACGGCTTCGATGTCGAGCGGCACCGCGCGGCGGTTGCCGTGATAAATGTAGGGAATGTACGAGGGGAGCGGCGGTGCCGCGCAGGGCGCGGCGCGCGGGATGTTGTCAAGCTCCAGCCCATTGACCTCCCGCATGCGCTCAAGAAATCCAAGCGGATTGTTGGGGCACATGCCGTCGCAGGTGTCTGGCTTGCCGCAGCAATCGTCGAGACACCAATAGGCGTCCTGCTTTTTGCGGATGCCACCACAGGTGCCGAGGTCGGCACACCCAAGGCAACCGAGTGCCATCGGCAACGCCTCGCCTTCATCCCAGCGCCGCCGCTGGCGGCCGAGCGAGGGGGTGCCGGGCTGTTCGTGCGGACGGGTGGTTACTCGCAAATGCCGATCTCCAGGGTTTGGCTGATGGGCTGCACCGACTTGATCTCGCCCTCGGCGATGCCCGCGCCCGCGCGGAGATGGGCGACGAACTCGGCCGGCGCGTTGGGGCATTCGGCGATGGTGGTGTTGAGGCGCTGCACGATCACCTTGTCCTTCACGACGCGGAGCAGCACCTTCTCCCCGGGCGTAACATCGGGGTCGCCGCAGAGG
>ORJL011494654.1_pt1 | contig 22533 bp, 26 predicted proteins | sample 1779941 | NCBI WGS metagenome assembly ORJL01 (sample SAMEA104232317, study PRJEB22302) | groundwater metagenome | biome: forest; feature: aquifer; material: groundwater | place: USA | collected 2011-08-07 | depth 5.8 m
CGAACAAAGGTGAGGAAGTACTGAGGCCATCAGGCCGAACGTACTAAACAAATATGCCTTACAATAAAGAAAGATGGTTCCAATTTTCGGTAATGGAACAGATGGGTAATATTGGGAGCGATGTAGGACGGGCTATATTATGGAAGAATAAAGGAAATTTAGAATACAGTAGAATGGCCTTTAAGAGCGCTGAAGAGCTTTTTAATTTAACTTTATCGGATCCGAGATGGTTGAAAATGAAAGGCCGGTTAAAAGAAATTCGTATGGCTAGAAAAGTTGTTTATGATTTTCTTTTTGGCCAAAATCAGTATAATGAAACCGGCGAGAGATTGATGAAATACTTTGACGAATTCGCTCTGGCGGCGAGGAAAGATAGATAGAATTTTGCGCATGAGCTTAAGCGGGCCAAGCTGAGCTTGGCGGGCTTGCCCGCCGTAGCTTTAGCGAAGGCGGGTATCGTATAATGGTTATTACTCCAGTTTTCCAAACTGGTAACAGGGGTTCGATTCCCCTTACCCGCTCCAGAATAAAAATAGTCCCAATTTATATTGGGGCTATTTTATTATTGTGTGATTAGAGGGAATCGAAGGGGATTTAAAAAAGTGAACTGCTTCACTTTTTTAAAACCCGGGCTTCGGAGGAAGAGCGTAGCCTGTGCCGAAGGCACGAGCGAAGCGATGAAGGAGAAGGATTCCCCTTACCCGCCAAACGGAAAAATTAGGTTATATGTTTTCTAAACTTATTTGACAATATATATATTAACATGCCACAATATTATGTGCTGGAAAATGATAGTACTTTCACATTAAAAAAGGGGTTTTCACAATGAAACAGCTAATATTTGTAGAAATCTTTTTCGAAAAGTATTGGCTACATATATTACATATATTCCGCATAATTATCTTCCTCTCCAGTGCTATTATTGCTGGGATATATACCACCGTTATTCCGATATATGATGGGGATTACGCTATTTTTGTTCTAGTACGTATAATCTCCCTCATAAGTTTTGGTGCATTGTTTAGTTATACAGTATGTACATGTATTGTTCATTTCGTTGTCTGTTTCAGTGTGATAGTTACCAAAACTTATCAATTCCTAAAAGAACTAATAATGGGCGTAGATTTTGATGAGCACACTAACCACTAATGAAAAATAAACCTTAATCGAGGCGTTACGAATAAAAATCGTAACGCTTTTTTAATTCCAATCACAAAAATGATTCTAAATCTGCTTCCGTGATTTTTAATCTTCCATTACTATCAATACGACTCTCAATAACTTTTTTAAACTCTTCATAAGGTAAATACTGGCTTGCTAGCTCAATAGCCTTTGTTTGTGTATCAACATCACCTAGTTCTCCAGCCTGTTCAGCAAAACCGTAAATATGAAAAACAATTCGATTTAGTATATCCCTAGTAAATTTTATACTAACCTCATTGTTAGTATTTTCTTGTTGATTCTCAATGTCCCTTTGTTTCCATTCTTCTAGCTTTTTCCCCATTTCATCAAGATATATAACATTATTTTCAATTGAACGCCCTAAATGCATAGTATTAAAACCGATATTAATAAATCCATTATCTAAACCAGATCTCCTCACTTCTTCCTCCCTATATCTTTTTTCTTCTGTTCTTGTGTTTACTTCATTAATTGTTAATTTACCAGATTCAACCGAGTATTTTATTCCCATGCCAATTCTTGGAAACTCCGCGAGCAAAGGATTATCATCTAAATTTTTTGTGCCGTGCCAAAAGTTTATCTCAATATACGTCTGTCTTCCTTGGGCTCTGCTATCAACTTTGGACATTTCAGCATTACTAATCTTAAATGGTGAATCTGCGAAAAGTTCCTCCTTAATTTTTGTGCGCTTAAAATCATCTATTTCAAACTTTATTTTTAACAACTCCACTGTTGATATTTCATTTTTAACCTTTAATGTTCGGGTCTGATCGTCATATTCAGCTTCAAATATTACGCCTTGCTTAATGGCATAAATTGGTATTTTATATTCGGACAAAGCTTCAGCTATTTCACTTACAGACACTAAATCGTTTCTAATTACATCAGTATCATCAAGACAAATATAAAAACCTGAAATTTGTGGATCATCAACTACAAATTCATTGTAATTACGGTTTTTATAAGTAATAGCTCGTTCAATATTGTCTTCAATGCCTTTAGAATCAGAATACGTTCCATGACCAACTCGAGCTTTTAAACCAATGGGGGCTGTGCCCGCATCGGAAGCTAAGGCTGATTCTATACGCCCTCCATTTAAAATTAACCCCATACGCGCCCACATTTTTCGCCAATCGTCTCCTTCTTGAATAGTTGAAGTGGAAATTGACGGACCAAAGGCCATAACTATTTTTAACTTTGTTTTCCAATCCACATTTTTCTGAAGAGGAGAGTTACCTTCGGGAATAAAATTGGGGTGTATAGCATGAATAAAACTTACGTCATATTTTTCTGCGACATTAGCTAAATCCGTATTTTTTAAATACTCAACATATTTATTCCACTCCTCATTTTTGCCTTCATAAAACTTAGTTAAAACTTCTCTTGCCTCATCGAGTTCGTGTTTATCATTTAAAGAACTATCCAAAGATTCCAACAATTGCCTAACTTTTAAATAATCGACTTCTATACTTTCGAGAGTATTTTTCTCCGTTTTAAGACCTCTTTTTAATCTTCTTATTTCAAAAAAATTAATTAATTCAGAAATTTTTGAAGATTTATTTTGAGCTATTTCCTCTTCAATCATTTTGACTTTTTCCCTTTTTTCTTCAGCTTTCACTTCTTCACTTGTAGATACCTCTCTTAGATCTTGGATATCTTGGTCAATACTCCCCTTTCTTTCAAAATAATCTTTTCTCTTTTCCCTAATTTCCCGAGCCAAAGCATCTCTTTCGTCTTGAGATTCTTCTTTTGTAAATTTTCTTAATTCTAGGTTTATTGATTCACTCATTAAAATCATTATAACCAATTCAAGATTAGTTTCCAATTTTATTTCAAACAAAAAACCAGCCTTTTGTAAAGGCTGGTTTTTATAAATGTAGTGAATACTATCTTACCGCTTCTTTCAAAGTCTTGCCGGCGCGGAACTTGGGAGCTTTTTTGGCCGCGATATGAATCTTCTCGCCGGTGCGAGGATTTATGCCTTCACGGGCTTTTCTATCAGAAACTCTAAAAACGCCGAAACCCGAGATATTAACACTGTCGCCCTTGATCATTGTCTGGGTGATGGTATCAAAAACAGCATCCACCATCTCGGCGGATTCCGATTTAGACTTGCCAGTCTTAGTGGCAATAGCCGCTACGAATTGATTTTTTGTCATTTTAAATTATTTTATTTATCTTGTTGAAAGTTTTTACCTCGACCTTTCTCTTTCAAAACTCGCATTTTTCCTAACTAAATAATAACTGAACCCACGCCTTTCTGCAATAAACCTAGCCTTTACCTGTGGAAAAAGCAAGCTCCATAACTACTTAGCATACTCCACAGCCCTATTTTCCCGAATCACGGTTATCTTGATTTCTCCCGGATATTTAAGCTCATTCTCTATTCTTTTGGCTATGTTTTTGGCTATTTCGTGCATACCCAGGTCGTCTACTTTTTCCGGAATCACAAAAACTCTAACCTCTCGGCCAGCCTGAATAGCATAGGCTTTTTCCACTCCTTCAAAGCTGGAGGTAATTTTTTCTAGATCTTCCAGCCGGCGCAAATAAACTTCTACTGTGTCTTTTCTAGCGCCGGGGCGAGCCGCCGAAATTGACTCGGCCACTTGAACAATAACGCTCTCGGGAGTTTCGTAGGGATACTCGCCATGATGAGGCTGCATGGCTTTGATAACATTTTCATCCACATTAAATTTCTGCAAAATTCTCCGGCCGATTTCCACATGAGAACCTTGAACTTCGTGATCAATAGCTTTGCCCAAATCATGAAACAGCGTGCCCATTTTAGCCACGCGCACATTGACGCCTAATTCCATAGCCATCATGCCGGCAATATGAGCCGCTTCTATGGAATGCAATAAAACGTTCTGGCCAAAAGAAGTTCTAAATCTTAACCGTCCCACCAATTGAATCAATCTGGGATCTATTCCAGTTAAACCCAAATCATAAACCGCCGCCTCGCCGGCCTCTTTGGCTTTTTCGTTTACTTTCTCTCTGGCTTGAGCCACAGCTTCTTCAATTCTGGCGGGCTGGATTCGGCCATCTTTTATCAAATCCTCCAAAGCTGTTTTAGCGATTTGCCGGCGGATCGGATCAAACCCCGAAATCATAACCGAATCTGGAGTTTCATCAACTACGATTTCCACGCCGGTTAACCTTTCAAGAGCTTTGATGTTTCTACCCTCTTTGCCGATAATCTTACCCTTGAGTTCTTCAGAAGGCAGATTAACATAAGTTCTGGTAACTTCTGAAACCACCGAACCGGAATAACGTTGAAGCGAAGAAACTATTATATCCTGCGCTTTTTTTTCTAATGTTTCTTTTTTCTCGTTTTCTAAACGGCGTATTTGGCGCAAGATCTCGTCTTTGTTTTCCTCTTGAAGCTGTTTAAATAATTCTTCTTTGGCCTTATCTTTATCTAAACCGGCAATCCGCTCCAACTCCGCCATTTCTTTTTTCTTTATAACTTCAACATCTTCTTGAGCAACCTTAACCCGTTCTCTTTCTTTTTCGAGAACTCCCATTTTATTTTCAGTTTCTTGGATTTTCTTTTCTAGGCCTTCTTCCCTTTTTAAGAGAAGTTCTTCTATTTTAGTGAGTTGAGATTGGCGTTTGATTGTTTCACTTTTGGCCTCTTCAATTATTTCGTGCGCCTTAGCTTTGGCCTCGTCTTCTTTTTCCTTAACTTCGGCTCGGGCCTTGTCCACCATCTTGGCCAAACGGGCCTCCAAACTGCCGGCTCTACGCTTGGCAATATTTTGCCGAATCAAATAACCAACCGCTATGCCAACTGCCACCGCTAAAAAGACAGCTGGAGTTAAAAATTCCTGCATTATTTCTAAAAGTTGTGGGATGGTTACATCCAATTGCTATCATAATTTAAAGACTAAATTCCATAATCCTCGTGTTGTTTTTATCTTGAAAAATCTCTCAACCCGAGGCGTAACTTCCTAAACTTAAATTAAAACTATAACCACTAATAAATTTAGCACTACACACGCCTTAGTGTCAAAGCCCATATTTACAAATACAAGTTTTTTAGCTAAGGTAGGTATTATGAATGGTAAAATAACCCTAACCAAAGAAAAATATCAGGAACTCGTGGAAAAAGCGGGACGGTTTGAAGTTATTCAAAAACTGGCCGCCGACGGCCACGATTTCTTTCAGGAGCCGACCACTAAGAGCACAGCTGTAATCATTAAAGAAATGGAAAAAACCGGCCTATACTCAAAGAGTTTTTTGAAAAGTCTGGGATTGGGATTTAGAAAATCTACTTACTTTTCTAAATGAAAATCTGCCCGCTCCGAAAGGATTTGATTGACTATCTGGTTAAACGGGCACTGCTCAAACGTTTTAATAAACAAAAGAAACTATTTGAAAAAAATCCATTTTATTCAAGCCTAAACACGGAAATTTTAGAACCAAAAAATTTAAAAATATACAGTTTTAGAATAACCCGCAACTGGCGGGCTATTTTTGTTTATATCGGCCAAGATACAATTGAGATTGTTGATATTAACAATCATTACAAATAAAAAAGAAGCCCCAGCCCCGACGTAAAGTCGGGGCTGGGCTTTAAAGATTAACCCGCCTTCTTTGAGACAGGTTACTAATTGAATCTTGGTGAGGTCAAACTCGGTGAGAGCCAGGGAACGCTCATCCTGATTTTCACTCGATTCGCCAAAGTTTCGGCGGCTGAACTCACAAGCACAGCCGAACGACTGTCGGCACGCCAGTCACACTCAAGCCAGTCAACGCGCCGATCCCACTCGCCATAATATGAATAGTAGAGGCAAATGACATTGCGGCCACCACACGGACTGCGAAGGATGGTACCGTCAAAGGAGATAAGGGGGGGTTTGCCATTCGTTTCCTCCTTCCAGCTTTCCGGGATAAAATGCTGGTTCTCCCAGAGGGTCTGGAAGACTTGGACGTCCAGACGGATGTGGTTGGTTACCTTGAGACGCTTCAGATTCTCCTCGCTTTGGATAGACGTTTCGTCTTCTTGGAGACAGGTGACCAGCTGAACCTTGGAGAGATCCAACTCAGTGAGAGCCAGGGAACGCTCGTCCTGATCCTCCAAACCGGAAAGGCCGTCACCATCGACTGGGCCTTTCCAAATACTCAAACCCCTACGCAAATCCTTACACATAAACTTGGACGGGTTGAAGAGGGTGGAGCGGTTGATGTGGACGGAGTGACCGATCATGGCTTTTCCTCCCGTAAAGGTTGTGAGGTACAATTTGACTCTTTTTGAGCCTATTTTAAGTATAAATTTTTATAGGTTACTTGTCAATATCAGACTAAAAACCGGCTTGGGGTATAATAAATTCCATGAGGCCGGTTGTTCTAGTCATATTGGACGGTTACGGCATTGGACCCGACGGCCAAGGCAACGCCGTGTCCCAGGCCAAAAAACCCAATTTGGATTTTGTGGAAAAAAACTTTCCCTTCGTTTTGCTGCAGGCCTCGGGTGTTGCGGTGGGTTTGCCTTGGGGCGAACCGGGCAATTCCGAGGTGGGCCACACCGCCATAGGCACCGGCCAAATCTGGCATCAGCCTTTAATCAAAATTACGTTGGCCATTCAAGACGGCAGTTTTTATCAAAATCCTGTTTTAAAAAAAGCGGCCGCTCACGCTAAAGAAAATAATTCGGCTTGGCATATTGTGGGCTTATTAGGTTCGGGCACGGTTCATTCATATATAGATCATCTCTATGCCCTTATTGAAATGGCCAAAAACGAAAATGTTAGCCGAGTTTGGCTGCATTTATTTACCGACGGGCGCGATAGCCCGCCCAAAGAGGGCGCCACCGCCATTCAAAACTTGCAAGAAAAATTAAACTGGCTGGGCCTTGGCCGGTTGGCCAGCGTCTGCGGCCGGCTTTATGGCATGAATCGCGATAAGGATTGGACCCGAACCCAAAAAGCCTATCAGCTTATAACTGACGGCCTAGGCGAACCGACAATTGATTTTGTCGCGTCAATTAAAAAACAATATAGCCAAGGCGTAACCGATGAATTTATAGAACCTATTGTTTTTCAAGAAAACGGCGCCAAACCGGGCCTAGTAAAAGATAATGATGTGATGATATTTTTTGACTTTAGAGAAGACAGCGCCCGCCAGTTAACTCAATCTTTTGCCATGGAGGATTTTAAAGAATTTCAAACCAAACAGTTAAAAAATATATTTTTGGCGACCATGACCCAATACGAAACCGACTCGCCGGCCGAAGTTATCTTTCCACCGGTTGAACTTAAATACTCCCTCGCTAAAATTATTTCCCAATACGGCAAAAAGCAATTTAGAATCGCCGAAACCGAAAAATACGCCCATATCACTTACTTTTTTAATGGCGGAGCCGAAAATCCAGTTGAGGGCGAAACCAGAAAATTAATACATTCCCTACCCCCAACTCATTTTGATGCTACGCCCGAGATGAAAGCCTATGAAGTTGCCGATGAGTTAATTTCGGCTATTGAGAGTTCTAAATATGATTTTTTATTAGCCAATTTCGCCAATGCTGATATGCTCGGCCACACCGGAAATTTTGAAGCCGCCATAAAAGCCATAAAAATAATAGATGAAGTAATCGGAAAAATAATGAAAGCCGTGCTGGCAGTTGATGGCGCGATGATTATCACTTCCGATCACGGCAACGCGGATCAGATGATAAATATTTTTACGGGCGAAACCTATACCGAACACACCGCCAACCCCGTGCCTTTTTATTTAATAATGAACGCGCTTAAAAAAGCGAAGCCCCGTAGTGATTCGTCAGAATCTACTACTGGGGAACGTAATATTAAAATAATTTTGGAATCTCAAAAAAATGCGGCGGGGGTTTTGCAAGATGTGGCCGCCACGGTTTTAGATTTATTGAGCATTCCCCCGCCCGGCGATATGGACGGCCAGAGTTTACTGCCGATGCTGTATGATCAATAAATCCCGCTAGAAATTGTAAGTATTTTCGTTCCGCCTCTCAATAGCGAGAATATAAATCTCTCCTTTACCTAATTTTCTATATAAAATTCTTATTTCGCCCTTTCTTACCCGAAAAATATCAGGCCGGTTTTTAAGTTTCTTGATGTCCAATCCTGATGTTTGGCCTGACCTGATAGCGACCAAAACAGATTTTATTTTCCCCTTTTCCTCCGTCGACAATTTTTGGAGCGCTTTGGATATTTTATCCATATTATAGCCGCGATAAAATATCGTCTACCCCAACACCTCCTTTTTTAATCTTGGTAAAATCAATCACGCTTTCCCATAACCCGTCGGCTTCATCCGGCGGAGAAATTTTAAAAACCGGTTTGGATTTTCTAACCACTATAAAAGATCTGCCTTTATCCACTTGGGTAATATAAGCATCTATGTTATTGCGAAGATTTTTTAAGCCCACAATTGAGTTTTTCATATAAATAAGTTTATCTTAAGATAAACTTTGAGTCAACCGAGCTCAGCTCGGTCAACCGAGCTCAGCTCGATCAACCCAGCTGGGCGACATGGATGGTAAAAGCCTACTGCCGATGCTATATAAGCAGTAATATTTTACCCTCTAACCATCTAACTATTTTCTAGTTTTTAATGTTAACAATTTACTCACGATCGTATAAACTTTGTTAACATCAGTATTAACAACAAATCCACGAAGTCGGACTTCGTGGATTTTACAGTTTGGAAACAAAAAAATGGCCCCTAGATTGCTTACGCAACCAAGGGGCCAAAGGATCTAAAACCGAAGAACTAACTGATAAGCGTCTAAGCGCCCAAGGATTACTCCAAGTCGCAGAAGCAGAGGAAGGCAAAGTAGCCGCGCCAGCCACCCTCGAAATAGCCGAGGCGGAAACTGAAGCCACAACCCGAGTAAGCACCCACGAACGGCACCCTGTGGCGGCCATCGGCGTCTTTCCAGAGACGCTCTTCCTCGTCGAAGGAGGCGTACCACTTGCCTTTGGGCAGTTGGTTGCGTTTTTGCTCCCAGACGAGGGAAGCGCCTTGGGCGCCAGTGTGAATTGCCTTTTGCGTGTCGAGAAAGGCTATGCGTTCCACCGAGGTGGTTGAACCTTCGATGATTTGCTTGAAGGCGCGAACATAGAGCCTATCGCCGGACTTCAAGATTCTACTCGGGTTGGGAAAGTTGGCGTCGGTGATGTTGTCATTGACACCATAAAACTTTTCCCTGTTGTTTTCCAGGAACGTTGCGAGCCAGGTGGCATGCTCGTAGTCATCGGGCACCGTGATGATGCCGAGGTCTACGAGCAGAGTGAACTTCTTAGCCGCGTCTGCTCCGATGGTAACGCTCATCGTTTTGTCCTTTTTTTATATAATGTACTTCCGGTAATCTGCCGGATCAGACACAAGAATGTCTTGCTAGATTAAGTATGGTATAATTACGGCATATTTGTCAATGTCCAATTAGAACCAGTAAAAGCCTGTTGCCGATGTTATATAAACAATAACGCTTTACCCTATAGTTACTTTCCCTATTTCCTAATGTTAACAATTTACTCACGATCGTATAAACTTTGTTAACATTAGTTATTAACCACAAATCCACGAAGTCCGACTTCGTGGATTTTCTTAAAGACTGCTTATTTTTTCCCATTGATTATTTCATCCACCACACCGTAGGCTTTAGCTTCTTCGGCGGTCATATAGTAATCGCGATCGGTGTCTTTTTCAATCTGTTTCAAAGACTGGCCGGTGTGCTTGGATAAAATTTTATTCAGCTTGTCTTTTATTTTTAGAATGTGCTTGGCTGAAATTTCAATTTCCACGGCCTGTCCCTCGGCGCCACCCATAACTTGATGAATCAGCACCTCGCTATTGGGCAAAGAAAATCGGCGGCCTTTTTTGCCAGCGGCCACTAAAGTAGCTGCCATAGAAGCGGCCATACCGATACAAATAGTGGAAACATCGCATTTAACAAACTGCATGGTGTCGTAGATAGCCAGGCCAGCCGTAACCGACCCGCCCGGGCTGTTGATATAAAGTTTAATTTCCTTTTTAGGGTCTTGGCTCTCTAAAAACAATAGCTGGGCGATTATGGTATTAGCCACCGCATCGTTTATTGGTCCGCCTAAAAAAACTATCCTCTCTTTTAAAAGTCGAGAATAGATATCGTAAGCTCGCTCGCCAAAAGAAGTTTTTTCGATGACTGTTGGGATAAGATTCATATAATTTACGAAATACTAATCTTTACGAATTTACGAATTGGATTTGAATTTTTTTATTAGTATATTCGTAGCTATTCGTATTTCGTAAAGTTAATTGCTTTCTAACAACTCAAACACCTTTTCGTTTCTTACTAAACCTTTAACATACCCTCTTAACGCTGTCAAATCTATATTCTGCCCCGGCCCAACCGGCGAACCTCTTAATATTTCGCCCACTTTTTCTTCCACATCGCTTTCTTCAACCTTAATGCCTTCTTTTTTAGCAATTTCCCTTAAAACTAATGTGACTTTAACCCGTTGTTCGGCTTTAGGCAGCCATTCTTTTTTTAGTTCTTCCCAGTTTTTGTTAAGATGCGCCAGGTAGCTTTCGCGAGTTAAATTCATGCGCGCCAGCGAGCTTTCTAGTTCCGCCGTCATCTTGTTTAATTCCACTTCTATTAGAGGTTGTGGCAATTCAACCCGAAGGTCTTTTATGAGTTCTTGAGCTATTCTGGCTCGACGTTCGTCTTTAGCTTTCATTTCTTTCTCGGCCATCAAACCTTCTTTAATATTATTTTTTAAATCGTCCACCGAACTAAACCGGCCGAGTGTTCTAACAAATTCATCGGTTAATTCGGGCAATTTACGTTCTAAAACCGAATTCATTTTTACTTCAAAATCAATTTTACGACCGGCAATTTTTTTGTCGTGATAATCATCAGGAGCGCTGACAGCAAAACTTTTAGTTTCGTTTTCTTTTACGCCAATCAAGGCGTCTTCAAACCCAGCCATAAAATGGCCCTCGCCTAAAACAATAGGGTGCTGTTTGGATTCCCCGCCTTCAATAATTTGGCCGTCTAGCTTGGCCGTAAAATCTATTTCCACACGATCGCCTTTTTGGGCAGGACGAGCCACCGCTGTAGTTTGGACTTTAGATTTTTGAATATCTTTCAAAATAGCATCCAGCTCGCTCGCCTCAAATTTTACATCAGCCTTAGCCACTTTTATTTTTTTATAATCCGACAGGTTGATTTCCGGAATCACGGAAAAAACAGCCCGGTATCTTAAACCATCGTTTTCTTTTTCTGATTTAATTTGAGAAATTCTGGGCTCGCCGATTATTTCAAGATTTTTTTCTAAAACTGTTTTAGAAAAACTTTCTCTGACAGCCATATCCATAGCGATATGATTAACCTTTTCTGCTCCAAACTCTTTTAAAATAATATCCCTAGGCGCGTTGCCGGGCCGAAAACCTTTAATATTGTTTTGTTGAGCCAACTCGCGGCAAGCCGCCTCGGTATATTCTTTTAATTCTGGCGGGGTTAGTTCCACTGTAAGCTCCACTTCCGATTTGGAAAGAGTTTTTAGTTCAGTTTGCATTATATAAGTTAAATTTAAAAACGAAAAAGTAAAAACTACATTTTAAAATTAAAAATTTTAATTTTAATTTTTAGTTGCAATTTTTAACTTTTATTTTTTAATTTTCAATTATTCAACCGCGGCCTTTGTTTCTGGTTCAACAGTTGGTTCTTGACTCACTTCCGGCGCTACTGGCGCTGGTTCAACCACCTTCTCGGCTCCCTTAACATCTATTCTCCAACCGGTAAGCTCCGCGGCCAATCGAACATTCTGGCCTCTTTTGCCAATAGCCAGTGAAAGCTGATCGTCGCTAACCTCTACCGTAGCCACATGGTGAACTTCGTCTAAATCAACATTCAAAACCTTAGCCGGAGAAAGAGAATTAGCAATAAATTTCTCTGGATCATCAGCCCATGAAATAATATCAATATTTTCCCCGCCCAGTTCATTTATAACAGCCATAACCCTAACTCCGCGCTGGCCCACGCAAGAACCCACCGGGTCAATAGCCGGATCATTTGAAACCACCGCCACTTTGCTTCTGGAACCGGCTTCTCTGGCAATAGTTTTTATAGTAACCACACCCGAGGCTACCTCGGGAACCTCTAGCTCAAATAATTTATAAATTATTTTAGAATGCTTTCTTGAAAGCACAATCACCGGACCGCGATGATCTTTATCCACCCTAACCACATAAACCCTTAAGCGCTGGCCGATGCGATAGCGCTCTTGCGGAATCTGTTCTTCGGGAAACAGAACTCCGGTGGTTCGGCCGATATCCAAATAAACAACCCCGCGATCCATTCTTTGCACCGAAGCCGAAAGTATATCGCCTTCTTTTTCTTTGAAAGTATTAAAGACCACCTCGCGTTCGGCCTCTCTTATTCTTTGAATGATAACCTGCTTAGCGGTTTGAGCCGCAATTCGGCCATAATCATCTTTAGTGTCTAAAGGAATTAAAAGCTCTCCGCCAACTTCAATTTCGGGTTCTGTTTTTTTAGCTTCTTCCACCATCACGTGGCGTTTGGGATTAAAACGAAATCTTTTTTGAACTAATTCTTGGGATTCCTCGGCCAAATCTTCCTCAACTTCTTTGTTTTGGCGCTCTTGTTCTTTTTCTTCATAAGCTTTGCCCTGCATTTTGGCCTGCTCTCGCTCTTCCCGTTCTTTTTCTAGAACAGCCACCTCTTCTTCAGTTAAAATCATGCTTTCGTCCACCACCGCCATAACCTGAAAAAACTTGGCCTCGCCGGATTTTTCATCCAGTTTCACCCTAATATTTTGCCCGCGCTCGCCGTAGTCTTTTTTATACGCGGCGGCCATAGCCATCTCAATAGTCTCAATGACTTTTTCTTTAGATATGCCTTTTTCTTCGGCAATCTGATCTATGGCGGAAATGAATTGTTTTAAGTCTATCATTTGGTTTGTCCCATAGGACTTATTGGACCCATAGGTCTTATTAAGAATAAAGGACCGCCTCCGGCGGTCCTTAACAGCGCTTCAACAGTATGTTTCCATTATACACCAATAAAAAAACGAGTCAACCCCGTTAGAAGTAAGCCGCCCCGAGGCGGCTGACGCCGTGCCTTTTAGGCAGGGCGGACTTCTAACGGGGCCGACCCGTTGACTTCTCCTTTTTTGGGGGAGTGATTCAGAGAAAACAAACTATGGTCCACTTGGGCCGGATCCAGCCGTTCTATTACCTCCAGTTCTTCGGCCAAAAGCATCTTGGACACATAAGAACCATTGCCATTTTCAATCAAAACTTGAACTCGCTTCCACGAAGCCCAGCGACCACCAAACCATTCCGGCACCACCATACCGACAAGACCCGTGGACTTATGTCTGACCCGCGCGTAATCCAGCTCGGTGATGTAGCCCATAGCCGTCTCCTTTATAAAAGAACCGACTGTCGTATAATAATATTGTATAATATAAGGGATGGAAATCAAAAAACTTTTCGGGGATTATTTGGATTATTTGGAAATAGAAAAAAACCGTTCCCCTAAAACCATAGAAAACTACGCTCGGTATTTGGAACGGTTTTTGGCTTGGTCTAAAACATCGCAACCGGCGGCCATTACAGCCGATTCGGTAAGAAACTACCGGCTATATCTAAACAGAATTGACCCACCTTTAAAAAAAATAACCCAGGCTTATCATTTGATAGCTTTGCGCAACTTTTTAAAATATTTAGCTAAGCGCGACATAAAAACTTTAACCGCCGATAAAATTGAACTGGCTCCCGCTGGCGACCGCCAGATAGATTTTTTGGAAAACGAGGAAGTGGAGCGGCTTTTGGACGCGGCCAGCGGCAATTCCCTCAAAACGCTTCGGGACAAAGCTATGCTGGAGCTTTTGTTTTCCACCGGGCTTCGCGTTTCGGAACTGTGCTCGTTGAACCGCGAGTTGGTTAACTTAAAACGGGGTGAGTTCGCCGTCAAAGGTAAAGGCGGAAAAATAAGGGTGGTTTTTCTTTCCGAACCCGCCCGCCGAGCGTTGGAAAATTATCTGGCCAAAAGAAAAGATGTAGATGATGCCCTCTTTGTCAGGAATGCCAAAAACCAAAGCTCAAATGACAAAAAGAGCGATCTGCGGCTGACACCGCGGAGCATCCAGCGCTTGGTAAAATATTACGCCGCCAAAGCCGGCATCGTAAAAAATATCCACCCCCACACCCTTAGACATTCTTTCGCCACCGATCTACTGCGAAACGGCGCCGATCTAAGATCGGTGCAGGAACTGCTGGGACACGCCAACGTTACCACCACTCAAATTTACACCCACGTCACCAACACCGGCCTAAAAGAAGTCCACCAGGCCTTCCACGCCCGAAGAAGAAAAAAATAAATAATAAATTATATAATTTCCAGACGATCGTCTGAAAATATACAAACGAGAAAATTAAACAAAAAAACAATCATGGGGGAAACAAGAACATTGTTAGTAAACAATGACCGATCGAGCAATATTTGTTAACAATAGTAACTATCGAGGTTCAACCTCGATAGTTACAACCCCATCGCTTCTTTAGCCAGTTTGAGAGTTTCTTGGGCTTCGGCGCGGGATTAAACTTATGAAGTCGGACTTCGTAAGTAGGTATAGAAGATGAATAACTAAAAAATCGGCCAATTAGCCGATTTTTTAGTGCCTGCCTTCAGCTTAGGAATACCTTAGCTGAACGGGGCTTGCGCCCACAAGCACTATTAATGATTATACACGGGGCGCGAGTAAATACCAAATCGGTAACATAAAACAGAGTATAGTTGCCGTGGAAACCTTCTCTAAAACTAGGCAAGCAGTTTCCTTTTTACGTGGCAAACCGATATCCCGCCCTGGGCGGACCGATTGTATTAGCCAAAACAATTTTATCATAAAAAAACATCGCTCCGACATTGGTCGGAGCGAGGGAAAAGGGTACAAGACAAAAGTTACAAGCGAAAGAAATTCAGGAAACTACCTCACGGACACGCAGGTTGCCGAAGGAGCCGTCGGGACCGTAGACACTAACGCTGACCTCGCCATAGTGCCCGTCCCAGCCGACGCCCGGCACACCGCCACCCTGACAGCATGAACCCGCGCACAGCGTAATGCTGTTTCTGTCCAGGTGCTCTTTGGTTTCGCTCCAGTATTTGAAGCCGTGGAGTTTGCGTTCAGTCAGGGTTTCGGTGGTGAGACCCCTTTCCTTGATCTGGTTGGCCGAGAGGTTTTTGAGTTCCTCATCAGCTTCCACCCGGTCGCGCACCCAGATGGCGTAATGGCCATTGTTGGGATTCCGTTCTTCCTTGTCCCAATCAATAACCGCATCCAGATTGTCGTAGTAGCGCCAGCACTTGAAATTCTTCTCGCAGACCTTATAGATCTGGTTGAGGGTGAGGCCTTGGACTACCACGATAAGCCGATCAAAACCAGCTCGACTTTCGGGAATACGGACTTGGGAGAAGTCCACATCCAGACCGAAGAACTGGCGGTAGAAGGACTGGTGGGCGGCCACCAACTGAACAACATCCACTCCTCCAAACGTGTCCTCGCGCTTGAGAAACCTGCCAAACTCCTCGGGCAGAATTACACCGTGTTGGAGTTTGTGGGCCAAATCCGCGATCATGCCAAGCACATTGCCCGGCACATTTCCGACCATTTCCTGTTTCATGGTCAGATTCTCCTTAAACTAAAGGTTTTAAGAACTTTCAGCCAGTTTGGCTGACTGTTTTAATGGTATCAGTAAAAATTATTGTTTGTCAACCCCATCGCTTCTTTAGCCAGTTTGAGAGTTTCTTGGGCTTCGGCGCGGGTGCGGGCGGTGCCGGCTGACAAAATTTGATCAATAAGTTCTGGATTATTTTCAAATTCGGCCCGCTTTTTTCTTATAGGATCCAAAAAACTATTTATAGCCACCGCCAATTTTTCCTTAACCTCCACATCCTTCACCGCGCCTTTTTGATAGCGCGATTTTAGGTCGGCAACTTCATCTTTATTGGGATTAAAAATATCGTGATAAACAAATACCGGGTTGCCTTCTACTTGGCCGGGCTCATCGCCATGGATACGGTTGGGATCGGTATACATACTCATTACTTTCTTTTTAACCTCTTCGGTAGAATCCGAAAGATAAATGCAGTTGCCCAGCGATTTGGACATTTTAGCTTTGCCGTCCGTGCCGACCAAAGTCGCGGATTCATTGCCGATCAAAGCCTTGGGTTCTGGAAACACCTCGCTATACATATTATTAAACCGGTTGGCGATTTCGCGGGTGAGTTCGATATGGGATTCTTGATCTCTGCCCACCGGCACCAAATTAGCCCGCACCATTAAAATATCGGCCGCTTGCAAAACCGGATAGGCCAACAGCCCCAGCGAGGCGTTGGCTATTTTAAGATCGCGCATAACTTCTTTTAAGGTCGGCAATCGTTCCAATCTTTCCTTGCTGACCAGCATGGAAAACAAAAGCGCGAGATAAGTTACCTCCGGCACCTCGGATTGGCGGTAAAAAATAACTTTTTGGGGATCCAGACCCACCGCCAGATAGTCCAGCATCAATTCGCGGATATTATCGCCCAATTTTTGAATATGCTCTTTTTCGGGTTTAGTGGTTAAGGTATGCAGATCGGCCAGAATTATAAAAGTTTCGTAGTCGTCTTGTAGCGCGACCCGATTCTTTAACGTGCCCACATAATGGCCGAGATGCAATTTGCCCGTGGGCCTATCGCCGGTTAAAATTCTTTTTTTCATGATAACAATAGAAGCATAAAACATTCCGAGCGACTTCATGGAGATGGCCGAATCAACAAGTAGAGAGGACTCCATGCAGGAGCGAGGTGTGTTTTATGCGAAAATATATCCCAAAAAAATCCCCCACTATGTGCCCTCGGAGGGACTCGAACCCCCAACAACTGGTTCGAAGCCAGTTATGATATCCATTTCACTACAAGGGCGTATATAAATTACTAGGTTTTGGCAAGATTGACCGTTATTAGGCAAACCTGCTACCTTCCTTATCGTTAATATAGCATAGTTGGGATGCTATTGACAAGAAAAGGCTGGTATGATATAGTGGACATACCGCATTGATGTGCGGCTTTTTATTGTTTATCCGCGAGTTTTAGCGAGCGGCTATAAACAATAACCCTGCGAAGCTCGAAGAGCGAAGTAGGGTATTGGCGCATAAAATCTATGTTTATCACAATCAAAAAAATAACCGCATTAAGGCTTATTTTAGCCCTTATTCTGATGATTTCTTTCCCGGCTCAAACACAAGCCGCCTGGACTGATAATCTCGGAAACTGGCTAAAAACCAACTTGAATCCCATCGCCTGGGCTCAAACTGCCGGGGATGTTGAGGCTGAAACTTTGGCGACCATAAACGGCACGGCTTTAGTGAATATAAGCCGGCCGCTCGTAAGCGTGGCTGAAGTTTATGACACTTTTGTAACCGGCTATTCTTCCAGCGTGGATGAAACCGACGATACGCCTTTTATCACCGCTTCGGGCGAAACCGTCCGTGACGGCATTGTGGCCGCTAATTTTTTGCCGCTGGGCACTAAAATAAAAATTCCGGAATACTTCGGCAACAAAATCTTTGTGGTTAAAGACCGTATGGCCAGAAAACACAACGAGAAAGTGGATATTTGGTTTGCTTCCAAAGAACTCGCCAAACAATTTGGCAAACGCAAACTGCAGGTGCAGGTTTTAGAAGAAACTATTTAACCATCTGGTTAACAAAACATCCCGAGAGTAATCGAGGGATGTTTTTTGTTTACCTTGAGCCTGTCAAAAGGTGCTGGAAGTAAGATTCGAATTCCCATAGGTTGCCCCGCTAGATTACAAAGCCCTAGATTACAAAACCAGCGTGTCCAGTTTAAATCCAGTTTAAATATCTCATATTCTTGCTCGAGCGAGAATATGAAGATAACAGATAGATGATAGAAGAGAATAGAGATAATAGATTCGATGTGTTTTTGATGTGTTTCGGTGTATGTGCTGGGGACAGGAGTTGAACCTGCACGCCTTGCGGCACTAGCTCCTAAGGCTAGCGTGTCTGCCAATTTCACCACCCCAGCGTTTAATACCTATAAATACTAACAAATAGCTGGCCAAATGGCTAAAATATCAACTTAGCCACCAACTATTGACTTTTATACTGTAATCATATAATATATAGATATACAGAAAACGGCAAGATGTTTGAAAACTGAAACACTTAAAGGAGGCCGAAATGGCTAGAAATAATCAGAACCAGGGCCAACGCCCGCAACAGCCACAGAGCCTCTCAATAAGAGAGGTTCGGCTCGTCCAAGTTGGGCGAGTCGGCGATGTTGTATCTGGAAGAATTGCGGGCAAAGCCTTTCGCGGAAATAATCCCGCAGAAGGAATCAACCTCAGTCTCTTCGTCGGAGGTATTCAAACCTCCAACTCTCCCTTGCTAACCAATGGCGATGGAGAATGTTCTGATGATTTCAGCCTTCAGGTTGCTCCTGGAGTTTTTCGCATCACTGTTGAAGCAAGAACGGGACAAGCATCGGGTAAGGTGATGGTGGATATTCCGCTAACCCCCTCCCCGAGTTCAAAACCGAAGCTCGTCGCGGATAAGTTGGCGGCCAGCGCTTCGGGGAAAAGAGGGAGCTACATCATCTCGGCGGCAGTTTCCTCAAAGGAAGGCCAGCCAATCGATGACCTCACCGTCGTGTTTCTTGTGGATGGCGAGATCCACAGAAATAAAACAAATGACGGCGGGATAGCTTCCCAAAAAATAGTTTTCTCGTCAAAAACTATGGAGGTTATCGTCCAAGTCGGCGCGGTTACGCCCGAGAAGTTGAGGTTGCTCGGTCCGACCGAAGCCTTCATCCCTCCAGCAAGCCAGGCGGGAATCACCAGCTGGTGGGACGGCATCAAAAAAGGGGCCCGAGCGGGCTTACAAGCGCTAGACGAAATGAAGAGGAGGAATTGAAATGAGAAACCTAGCATACTGGTTCATCTCAAGATTCATCGCCAGCAATAATTTCCGGCTGGCGGTTCTGTGGATCACAATTTTGATCCACCTCCTCTTCAACATTTTTGTTTTCGGGATGGTGGAGACCAAACAGTTCTCCAACTTCTCCGAAACAAGACAACAGCTCTACAACCACTCCTTCCATAAGAAGTTTGCGACCAACCGGGAATTGTATCCGTTTAACTACTGCCTGCATGGGTTGCGGACAACTTCGTGGGAGATCTGGTTTATTCTCTTGGCGGCGGGGATAATTTATTTCCCCATAGCTTTAAGAGAAGAAGTTGGAAGGGCCTGGGCCGTCGCCAGAGAAAGAACTTCAGCCTGGAAAGATATGCCCGATCCGGTAACCGGTCCAACTGGTCAAACCGCCCCTGTTTCAAAGAGGAAAAGCTCGCTCACTCAAGGATTTGTTTTTGTGCGCGAGTTTATCGCATCGATCGTGGCTGAACTACTCGGAGAAAGGGTGATGAGATGAAAAACTTCTGGATCGTCTTAGCGGGAGTAGGGTTTGTCACCCTCCTCCGTCTTACAGGCGTAATCGGCAACCTGTGGTTCGGTCTGGTGGTACTAGCCAGTATCGGTATATTGGCGATCATCAATAGCATCAAGGTAGAAAAGCTCAACCGGCTGGCCCAGGGGTTTCTGGTTGTAATGTTTCTGCTGGCGGGAGGAACGGCATTTTACGGTTTTTTGACTGATGCCGCTCCCTACACCGCTGTGGCTCTTGATAGAAGAGCCCACATGGAGGATGCGCGGATGGCAGAACTCGCCAATCCGCCGGGCCTGTACGCTCTCATGAGCTACAGGGACATGGTTGCGGATGTAGAAAGCGCAACTAGTCGCAGACTAAGAGAAAGGAGCGACCGCGTTGCCGATCAGTACGCCCGAGGATTAATGAGTCGGGCGGGTATGGAAAGAGAAGTTAGGCTCATCGGAGATGAAACCAGAAGGCTGGTGGAGTGGCGAACCAAGGCCAGCGAACCACTGGTTGATGCCGTTCCCCCCCAGCCCCAAAACTGGCTGGCGGGTATTACAAATACTCCGGCGCGGACAGTGTTTTGGATCCTGGGCGCGCTACTGGTAGCGGCGGCGATTGGTTCAATGTTCACCCCCAAGCCAGTTTTCAAAACGGCTCTGGGTGTAGCGTTCATAGTGGGGCTGTTGCTGGGCGTGGATCATTTACTCTCCGGCGGCGGCACCCGACTCTGGCAAGAACTTGGTAGTAGCGGCGCCCACAGCGCGCCGCAAAAAAACGTGATTGTTGTCAACATCCCATCCAACAATAAATTATCAGATTGGGTGGTACTCGCCTCCGGCACTAAATATGACTGGGATGTGCCAGGAGATACTGAGTTCGTTTTCCCAGACGGACAAATAGTAGGGAAAGTGGCAACCGATAGTGCTAGATCACTCGGCCAAATTCCATCGAGAAAATTCAGGTTAAGAGGTGATCCGGGGACAGCCACATTTACTCCAAGATAAGTTCCACCCCCTTCAGCGAAAATGCTGGAGGGGGAATTTTTTATTAACTGGATTAATTTCCCCTTCTGTATTATGGTTAGTTGCGAAACGATCTGTTCCTTAAAAACCTAACCCAGGAGGAAAGTTACAATGATACTATCTGTGTTTCGTACTATATTAGTCTTATGGTTTTTGTTGCTGATGCCGTCTTTTGGCTGGGCCAATTTTGTGGCTCCGCCAAGTGACGATACCCCCGTAGAAAGCATTGTTACAGGTTCTACAGGTAGTGGTGGTAGTGGTACTGGGGGTGGCGACGTTACTGACGAGGGTTCTGACTATATAGGTATTTTTAACAGCGCCATTAACATCTGGTTTGTTCTGACCCTTGTAATCCTTGCTACGTTAACTATTTATTTTCTTCTCGCCGACAAAGTTAATCCGGACAAAACCAAAATAGCGCGCGATGTATTATTCTATACTTGTATCGCTATGCTTGTATTAGCCATCCTCTTGGCCATCTCCCTAAAATGGCTAACAAACTAAGAAGTTTTAGCTGTACCCCCTCCGCCAATGCGGGGGGATTTTTTATTCTCCATTCTCCTTTTCCCTCATATTCTTGCTCGAGCAAGAATATGAATTATTTGTTTGTTTAACAGTTTTATTTGTTTAGCAATTTTAAAAGAAACTTCTAACGGGGTATAATTAAAATGTTCTTTTGGTTCTTTGATAACTAAGTTTTGCAAAAGGAGTTAACTGATGAATGAAAAAACTGTATTGGCTGTGGTGGCCGGAATCGCTGATCCTATTTTTAAAAAATGGGCGCAAAAATTAGCCAGCCTTGTTCCCGTCGGAAGCGCTTTTCGAACCAAAGAGTTTGAAAGCGTCATCGGAGCGCTCAAAGGCTGGATTGAAGTTCGAGCCGAAAAACTCTCGCCCATTTCTGGAGTGGCGGTGGAAAAAGCCACCGACCTGGCCGACTTTTTTTCCGGAGCTTTGGGTCCGTCGTCGGCATTGGACCTGGAAAAATGGGCCAGCGAGGTTATGAGCGAAGCCGGCCCGAGATTAAAACAAGCTCAAGACCCAGTCGCGGAAATGGAACGGATCAAACTAGAAATCCAATTAAGAAAACAACTGGTGGAAATAATAAAACAGGATTTGCCTTCGCTCCAACCATCCGCGAATTGGCAGAAAGTTGATGAACAAGCTACCACCGCGTTAACCGAAATTAACCGAGGATTGGAAGGCTGGCTGTCCGAAATAAAAAAATGGAAGGGGGGAAGTCATGGCTGAAAGCGTAAACGCCTTCGGACAAACCATTAGACTGATTTTTGAAATAATAACGCACGGCGTACAAGGCGCTTACCAACGACTGGCTCCCAAAGCCGGCGTCTATCTCAAATCCCTGCTTTACGTCAGTATTGTCGCTTTGATAACCATACCGGTATTGGGAATCCTAAAAGCATTCACGGGCTATATTGTGTTTGGTTACCTGATGGCGTTGTTGGGAATATTCTTTATCCTGATTCTAGGCCTGATGTGGGCGCCATTAAGCCTGCTGGTGGGCCTCTTGCTGGGCGAAACCAACAGCGCCAAAGCGGTGGGTGAAAAATATGTGCGGATAGTAGCCACAATTTTATTCATTGAATTGATGGCGTCTATGTATATTTCCTATATTCCGCTTCACCGCCAGCCGGCTATGATACCGATATTTTTCATCGCCGCCACACTGGTAGCCTTGGGCAGTTTTCTCTGGGGCGGATTCTTCTCGGGACGATTTTATACTTTCATAGCCCTGCTGGTGGCAATAAAAATATCGCTGTCGTCTTTCTTTCCCCAAACGGCTACAAATGTAACTGAATGGTGGGGGCAATTAGACGGCCAGATGGC
>ORJL011405503.1_pt1 | contig 22530 bp, 17 predicted proteins | sample 1779941 | NCBI WGS metagenome assembly ORJL01 (sample SAMEA104232317, study PRJEB22302) | groundwater metagenome | biome: forest; feature: aquifer; material: groundwater | place: USA | collected 2011-08-07 | depth 5.8 m
GCCGCAGCGGTCCCGGTGGTGAGGAGCTTGAGCAACGCGGTGCGCTCGTCGGCGGGCAGGCGTACGGTGAAGTCGTTCATACCGAAGACAACGCGCCACCCGGCCTTCTGTAACATCACAGTACGTGCATCACACCACTAGCAGCATCTCGGTGAAACGCTCGGCAACAGCCGCGGTAATCAATGGTTGGCCCTGATGTGCCTCAGCAACGCGAGTGACTATCCAGTCGTCGGGGTAGGGCATGGTGTATTCCTTTCGGCCTTCGGTGTAGCCAAATACTCTGTGTAGATGCTGGTGTATATATTAGCTGCCACGATCCGATTGAAAGAACGGTTCAAGCGAGGACTCTATGAATCGTCAAATCTGACCTCGCCAGGTTGTCATACGGCTTATCAACCCCCGGTAGGGCGGCAGCAGATGAGGTTCAATCTCAGGTTAAGCCCGTGGCACTACGATTCCACTTGATCCTCGTTCCGTTGCCGGTGACTGCTGAGCGTTCACAGCGATCTCGACGAAGCGGGCTAGTGCGTTGACCAATTGCATCTGACGCGGCGTCTTGCATCGGACCCGCAACAAGTCGGGGCTGGCGACCACCACCGCCAGACACTGCGCTCGACTGGTCGCCACATTCAGGCGATTGAGGCTGTACAGGAATTCCAGCCCACGAGGAGCCTCTTCTGGCGAACTCGTCGCCATGGAGTAGATCGCGATTGGGGCTTCCTGCCCTTGGAACTTATCAACAGTGCCAATCCGGAAGCCGGCGAGGGCCTTTGCGAGCGCGGCCACCTGGGCGTTATAGGGCGTGATGATCAGAAGGTCCTGGGCCGTGATGGGCTGTTGCACACCGGCGGCGTTGGTCCAGGTCGGCTCAGCCGCGAGCAGGCGCTGCACATTGAGTCGAATCGCTTCGACTTCTTCTGGGGCCTCGCTCGAATGCCCTTGGTGAGGGACCGTCAGAAAGCGGATGCCTGTCCCCGAGAAAGGGGGCGCGCCTGCTAGGGCGAGCATCTCCCGGCCAGGATGTGAGTGCAATCGTCCTTCATAGAAGAGTTCGGACGTGTAGGCACTGATGCTTGCGTGGAGCCGCCATGTACCGTCCAGGAATAGGCCCAAGTGGTCAGGCATTACTTGGTGCCGGTCGAGCAGGTGGGCGAGAGCGGAGCGCTCAGCGCCCGGAGGATGCGTCCCCTGTAGCGGCTGGTCGAGTTGTTGGGGGTCACCGAGCAACACCAGGTTTGTCGCACAGCGCGCCGCTGCTAGGGCATCCGCCAAGGACATCTGCCCAGCCTCGTCGATGAACAGCGCGTCCACAGTTCCGGCCATATCGTCGCTCGCCCACAGCCACCCGGTTCCGCCCACGACATCGAGCGAGCGGTCCGCTAGCCCGTCTCTGGCAGCGGCGGTGTTCGCCAATGGCAATGCGCTTTGGTAGGTCGGTCCGTCGGCGCCATGGCGTTGTCCGATAGACACCGGCGTACCGCGCTCCTGCGCCACTCGCGCAGCCTTTTCCAAGAGCTCACCAATCACCTTATGGCTGTTGGCCGTTACGCCGACGCGCTTGCCCGCCTCGACGAGATCCACAATCATCTCTGCCCCCACCGAGCTTTTGCCCGAGCCGGGAGGACCCTGAAGGGCAAGGTAGCTTTGGTCGAGCGACAGCACCAGCCGCCGAGCGGCGGCCTGTGGGTCCTCGTCACCGTTCCGGAGGGCGTCGCCAAGCGTTTGTCCCACCCGTGGCGGCTGGCGGAGCAGCAGGTCGCGAGCAGCTCGGGAGTCGCCGGCTGCGGCCACGTCATGATCGAGCACCCATCGGGCTAGCCGCTGCAGGCTCTCAGGTTTGGGACGTGGAGCCACCATGTCGTAAGGAATGAGCGAGCTCGGCATCACGTCGAGGCGTTGCTTCTTAAGCTCGATGACGCCTGCTACCTCATCGAGTGACACTACCTCCCCAGCAGCCTTGCCGGTCACTGGATCGTGAGGGCTGTCACCCACGCGAAGCTTGTGCTCTTGTACGGGGAATCGGAAGCGATAGATGTTCGAGCGGGATTTCGGCTTCGGATCCTGCCGAGAGTCCAGGAACGTGAGGACTCCAAGGGCATCGGGCTCTTCGCGACGCTCCTCATCGGTCAGTTCATTCTTAAGGTAGAAGTAGCGCCACCAGGTGGCCTTGGCTTCCCGGCGATGCCAGTTCAGCAACTGCGCCAGTAACCACCGCCCATGTTGGTCATCGCTCATCTCCGTGAGGTTCTCGGGCAGTCCGGCGGTCAGTTGATCCACCAGCAGCTGCACGGCTTGCTGCGCCTCACTATCCTTGGTTTCCTCAGGTTCTATCATCATTGGGCGTGGCAACGTCTCACCCAACTCAGCTTCTAGGGCAGCTCGCTGCTGCTCGAGCCAATAGCGCAAGTGGAGCGTGGAGACACAGTCATCGCGGTTATAGCCTTCGATCTGCGCCAGAATTTCGCTCCGACCCTCACCCTGTCCCAGCTCCAACCACGTCTCGAACTCCACGATGCTGGTACCGGCATCGCGCAAGTCAATCTCACGGGCGAAGCCGTAGAGCGGTTCGAGTCGCTTGATGGAATAGTTTTCGACCGAGGCGCGGATGCCTTGCCGCACTGCCCGGTACAGGTCCACGAAGATGCTCCCCCGCAGCAGCGCATCGACCTCCGCTTCACGGGTGCCATAACGTCCAGCGAGTCGTTTGACGGCGGTGGGCTCGTATGGCGCGTAATGGTAAATGTGCATCTTGGGGTCGGCAGCGAGGCGGTTCATGGCGAGGTCGATGAAGCGCTCGAATGCCCTCCGCTCAGCCGCACTCGTAACCGTATCATCCTCGATCGCCCAGAAGGCATGGAAGGTCGGTTGTCCTGCCGCATCCTCGCGGCCAGGCTCGATCACGCCAAACAGGTAGTCAATGCCGTCGATGTCACGTGACCCAAAGAACGGATCGCCCTCGATGTCGAAGAAGAGGTCACCGCGGGATGGCTCCGGAAGCATCAGGAGCCCGGCGTTGGGAGTGAATGCTCCTTCTCGGTCGCGGGCCGGCGAAATGCGCTCTGAGATGACTTGCTTCTGCCGCTCGCCTCTTACCTGGATCGCCGCCTGCGCTTGGATTCGGGTCAACGCGTCGCGTCCAGCACCCTCCAGCCGCTCTGGCAGTGGCTCCGAGGGTTCGGCCAACATGGTTCGGGTGGTCACGCCGTTCGCGTGGAGGGCGTGCCGCTGACGGGAAGTCAAATTCGCGACGAGTGACAGGTCGTCTGCAGCGCGCCACTGCCGTCGGCATTCCATCGTCCAGCGACAGACGTCACAGTGTTCTACGGGCTCTGGCTCCGTGACGACTGGGAATACCGGGGCACCGCTGTCCAGCATATGTTCAAAGTCTCGTGCCACCGAGCGGTAGTAGGCGGCGAAGTCGGCTACCCGGAACGAGACCGTCTCGCGTTGCACGCCGCCGAGGGCGAGGTGCATCTGCTCGGGTGCACATCCCTGGAGTGCGGCGACCATCTCCGTGTACATGCTGATCTGTAGCACGGCGGAGGCCTTCGCATGTCGCGCCAGCTTCGTATCCCAGACCTCGTAGCTCCAGGCACCAAGATCGCTTGGCCGCTCGACTCGGCGCAAGAAGTCTGCATACCCAATCCGCCGGCCATCGAAGAGCGTTGCCTGATAAATGACATCAGCGCCAGAGCGCATCGCTTCGAGCGTTGCCTCACGTCCCTTCAGGATGCGCGCCGGGGGCGGCAGGCTCTCACCGGGGTTGATGTTCACTATCGTCGCACCCCCGGCGGCGAGCTCTTCAAGGAATCGCTTCTCGTGTTCCTGCCCGCGCAGTGCTATCCGGTCAAGCACGGGGTCGGTGCGCACCGGCCGCTTGAGGTGCCCTTCAACGGCCGCCCGCTCGAGATTAGTGAGGTGGCGGCACTCAAGGAAGCCAACGAGGTCAGTCGCGGAGTACACCAGCCGTTCGTTGATTAGTTGCACTTGGTGCGGTGACCCTCGATCAGATCCATGGCTAGACTTTACCACTGCTATGGACATCGGTCTGAAACCGGTCATCGCGGCCGGAAGCGCGGTTGGGTGCGGTCCTCCCGACTGGCACCGTTTGCGGGCACCTTCCGACGCATGTAGACTCCTAGAGAATGTCCCAAGTGCTGACCGAGTACCACGCCAAGCTCATCGCCCATGAGCTCACCCTTCGGCATGCGTCGGACAGCATCGAGAAACTGGCGCGTGCGGTTGCCGATGCTCAGGTGGATCTGAACCCGCACCAGGTGGACGCCGCGCTGTTCGCGTTCCGCTCACCGCTTTCCAAAGGGGCGTTGCTGGCGGACGAGGTTGGGCTTGGCAAGACCATTGAAGCGGGATTGGTGCTCGCGCAACACTGGGCTGAGAGAAAACGCCGGCTGCTCGTCATCACGCCGGCCAACCTGCGGACGCAGTGGCATCAAGAACTCACAGAGAAGTTCTTCCTGCCGTGCGATCTTTTGGAGTCGAAGTCCTACAACCAGGCCATCCGGCGCGGGAACTTTCGCCCCTTCGACCGAACCGACGCCGTCGTGATTTGCTCTTACCAGTTCGCTCGCAGCAAGGCAGCGGATGTGGCCACCACGCCCTGGGACCTCGTGGTTATCGACGAGGCGCATAGGCTACGCAACGTGTACAAGCCGTCGAACGTCATCGCCAACACGCTAAAGACAGCGCTGGCGGAAAGGCGAAAGCTGTTGCTAACCGCCACGCCGCTTCAGAACTCCCTGTTGGAGCTGTTCGGACTGGTGAGCGTGATCGATGAGCGCGTCTTTGGAGACCTCCAGAGCTTTCGAGACCAGTTCTCGAACCTGAGCCAGGCTGAGGTGTTCGAGACCCTACGGGCGCGCCTCAGGCAGGTCTGTGTGCGAACGTTGCGGCGACAGGTCAACGCCTACATCCCGTATACCAAGCGCCTGCCGCTTGTCGAGGAGTTCACGCCAGCCGAGAGTGAAGACAGGCTGTACGATTTGGTTTCGGAGTACTTGCGGCGCCCGAACCTCCAGGCGTTGCCAGCGAGCCAGCGCACGCTGATGATTATGGTGCTACGCAAGCTGCTGGCTTCCTCTACCTTCGCTATTGCTGGCGCATTAGACACCATCGCAGAGCGGCTCCGGGTCCAACTGCGCTCGGACGAACCATCCACGACGCTGATAGACGAGCTCGACGAAGACTACGAAGCGTTGGACCAGACGGCGGAGGAATGGGCGGAGGAGCCTGACCGCGAGCCGCTTTCGCCAGCACAGCGTGAGGCCATCGAACTCGAGATCGCCGAGCTCGAGGAGTTCAGCCGTCTGGCGACTTCTATTGACCATAACGCCAAAGGCGAGGCCCTCGTCAAGGCGCTGCATATCGCTATGGCCAAGACGGCGGAGCTGGGTGCTGAACAGAAAGCCATCATTTTCACTGAATCGCGCAAGACCCAGAACTATCTGCTCAGAACGCTCGCGGAGACCCCTTGGAAGGACGGCATCGTCCTGTTCAACGGCTCGAACACCGACGATGGCTCGCGTCAGATCTATGCCGACTGGCTCGCCGTTCACAAGGGGACCGACCGGGTAACGGGCTCCCGCACCGCCGACCTGCGCTCAGCCCTGGTGGACTACTTCCGGGACCGCGGGCAAATCATGATTGCGACGGAGGCTGGCGCCGAGGGCATCAACCTCCAGTTTTGCTCGCTGGTGGTCAACTATGACCTTCCTTGGAACCCGCAGCGCATCGAACAGCGCATTGGACGTTGCCACCGTTACGGGCAGAAGCATGACGTGGTCGTGGTGAACTTCCTCAATCGTAACAACCAGGCCGACCAACGAGTGTTCGAGCTCCTTTCGCAGAAATTCCAGTTGTTCGAGGGGGTCTTCGGCGCGAGTGACGAAGTGCTCGGGGCCATCGAGTCCGGTGTGGACTTCGAGCGGAGGATCAACGACATCTACCAGAGTTGCCGCCATCCTATCGAGATTCGGGCAGCGTTTGACCAGTTGCAACTGGAGTTGAACTTCGAGATCAATGAGGCCATGACGCAAACGCGCCAGAAGCTCCTTGAGCATTTCGACGACGAGGTCCGCGAGAAGCTCCGCGTACGAGATCGGGATTCGCGTGCCGTGCTGGGTCGCTTTGAGGCCCAGCTTATGCAGCTTACGCGCTTTGAGCTGGCTAACGACGCAGAGTTTCGCGGAGATTCCTCCTTCATCCTGCACAGCGCAGCGTTCGGTCTTGGCGCACCCCCCGGCCTTTATGAGTTGCCGCGCCGGAGCGGTGAAGCGCATACGTATCGATTGAGCCACCCGCTGGCGGAAGCACTTGTGGCTCGAGCCCGCGACAGGGCGCTGCCGGCAGCGGAGCTGGTCTTCAGGTACAGCGAGCATGACGGTAAGATCAGTGTCATCGAACCGCTGGTCGGTCATGGCGGCTACCTGGCGGTGTCGTTGTTCAGTGTGGAGGCGTTGGATCAAGCCGAGGAGTTCCTCATTTTCGCGGCGGTAACCGACGCAGGGGTGAGCTTGGACGAAGAGATCGTACGCCGGCTGCTCTCCGTTCCTGCGGGCGCGCAGCAGGCGGTCTTGCCCGCAATGCCTGAATCCTTGGGAGAGATTACCCAGGCGCGCCGCAGGGAGATTCAGCGCTCCATCTCTGAGCGAAACGGTGCTTTCTTCGAAGCTGAGGCGGCGAAGCTTGATGGCTGGGCCGAGGACTTGAAAGTTGGCCTTGAACGAGAGATCAAGGAATTTGACCGTCAGATCCGGGAAGTGCGCCGCGGCACCGCCGGGGCCGCGAGCTTGCAGGACAAGCTGGCCGGCCAGAAGGAGATCAAGGCGCTGGAGGCCAAGCGCAACGATAAGCGTCGCTCTCTGTTTGACGCCCAGGACGAGGTAGACCACCGCCGGGGTGAGTTGATCGAAGGCATCGAGGCGAAGCTGGCCCAGCAGACCACCTTGCTGCCGCTCTTCCAAGTCCGCTGGCGGCTCCAGTGAAGCGGGCCGAAGCCTGACCGTTAGAATGAGGAGGTACGCCAGTGACGAGCGATAGCCCGGTACCCAGCGCCGCGAGCAGTGCCTTCGAGGCGCTTTGCCACACCAACGACCACGGGGCCGAGTACTGGAGTGCGCGCGACCTCCAACCTCTGCTCGGTTACAGCCAATGGCGCCGCTTCGAGCAGGCGATCTCGCGCGCCATCGCTTCCTGCGAGCAATCTGGTAACGAACCGGAATATCACTTTGCCGGCGCCGGCAAACCGATCACCGGTGGCAAGGGCGCAGTCCAGGTCGTCCCCGATTACCACCTCTCCCGCTTCGCCTGTTACCTGAGTGCGCAGAACGGCGACCCCCGCAAGCCCGCGATCGCCCAGGCCCAAGCGTATTTCGCCATCCAAACCCGCCGGCAGGAGTTGAGCGATGAAGTCGCCGTTGACAGGGAGCGCCTTGAGATGCGCCGGCAGGCCGGGGAGGACTTCAAAGCGCTCTCCGGGGCGGCCCGTGCAGGCGGGCGTCCAGAGCGCCATGTTCGGTATCTTTCACGACGCAGGCTACAAGGGACTGTACGGCGGCCTTGGCGTGGGGGGTATTAAGCACAGGAAACGCATTCCCGAGCGCGACAACCTGATGGATCGCATGAACCCCACCGAGCTTGCTGCCAACCAGTTCCGGATGACCCAAGCCCGTGACAAGTTATTGCGCGATGGCATCCACGGTCAGGACGGCGCCATCGACACTCACTTGCAGGTCGGTCGTGAGGTGCGCGAAGCGATCGAACGGATCGGCGGTGTCCTTCCGGAGAATATTCCACCGGCCGAGCATATCAAGGACGTTGAGCGGCGTCTCAGCAGCGCCACGCCCAGGCTGGAACTGGAAGAGCGGGATGCGGCAGGACTCCTTGGTGCGAACACCCCACCGGATGGCGGCGAACAGACCCCATGACCACCCGCAAGCAGAAACTCGAACTGACCTGGATCGGCAAGGAGAACCGGCCACGCCTGGAGCCGCGTATCCTGCTGGAGGACCCTGACCGCTCCTACCATGCGGCGCAGCGGGTGTCCGACGACGATCTGTTCGACAACCGGCTCATCTTCGGCGACAACCTGCTCGCGCTCAAAGCGCTGGAGAGCGAGTACGCCGGTAAGGTCAAGTGCGTGTTCATAGACCCGCCGTACAACACCGGGAGTGCTTTCGAACATTACGACGACGGGTTTGAGCATTCGATATGGTTGGGGATGTTGCGCGACAGACTGGAGTTGCTTCGGAGTCTATTGATGGCCGATGGATCGCTATGGATCAGCGTTGATGACAATGAAGCGCATTACCTCAAAGTACTTTGTGATGAGCTCTTCGGACGCGACTGCTTCGTAGCCGATGTGAGCTGGAAAAAGAGGGATGGGGCACCCAACGATCGAAAACTCGGCTCCATCCATGACCATATCCTTGTCTACAGTCGCACGACCGACAGCGGGTCCAAAAAGACTCGAGCAGAACTATCCTTCAATCTGATGGAACGCACTGAGAAGGCGGACTCTCAGTACCAGGTATACCAAGAGCCTTTTGGCTTTGACGAGCGAGGGCCTTTTAGGAAAGTTGACACCACCGGTAATGCGAAGGGAGGCCGCTATGTTGAGAGCCTCGTCTATCCTGTACTCAATCCATACCTGAAAGAGGAGGTATGGCCTCGTAAAGGACGGTGCTGGGTGTATGACCGGGTGGAGATGGCCCGACTAGAGTCTGAACGCAGGCTATTCTGGGGTAAAAACGGGACCGCGAGAACGCCGATGCGTAAGTTGTTCAAGACTGAGGCGAAGCCCGGCATGACCGCTCCTAGTATCTGGGATGACGTTGGGTTCAATCAGCATGCGGCTCGGGAGATCGAATTGCTGTTCGGGGAAAAAGCTGCCTTCGAGACCCCTAAGCCAGAGGGTCTCCTTGAGCGGATTATTCAAATAGCCACCAGCCATGGCGATATCGTTCTTGACTCGTTCGCTGGCTCTGGAACTACGGGTGCGGTGGCTCATAAAATGCGACGGCGCTGGATCATGGTGGAGCTGGGTGAGCACTGCCACACCCACGTCATTCCCCGTCTGAAGAAGGTCATCAATGGCGAGGACTCTGGTGGGGTGAGCAAGGCAGTGGGCTGGAAGGGCGGGGGCGGCTTTCGCTATTACCGCATCGCGCCCTCTCTCTTGGCAAAGGACTCCTGGGGCAACTGGGTGATCAGCCACGAGTACAACGCTGCCATGCTTTCCGAGGCAGTATGCAAACTGGAGGGGTTCTCTTACTCACCCAGCGATGCTCTTTACTGGCAGCAGGGCTCCTCCACCGAGCGAGATTACATCTACGTGACCACCGCCCACCTGAGCCACGACCAACTGCAACAGCTCAGCGATGAGGTGGGCCCCGACCGTTCGCTCCTGATCGTGTGCAGCTCCTTCGATGGCAGCAAGCAGGGCTACCCGAACCTCACGGTCAAGAAAATCCCCAACGCGATCCTCTCCCGCTGCGAGTGGGGGCATGACGACTACAGTCTCAGGGTGGAGAACCTCCCGAGCGCCCCCATTGAACCGACGCAACCCGCCCTCTTCGCGGAGGTGCAGGCATGAGGCCCGAGGTCAACGCCATTGCCGGCCGGCTCAGCTTACGGCCACCGCAACGCCACTCGCTGGAAATCCTTGACTGCATTGCGGAAATCGTGGACCTCAAGAAGGGCGCCGATGCTGCCCAAGCGCTGGCAACCATCCGGAGCGAGTACCCAACGGTGTCGGACTTCGAGCGCGAGTTCCCTTCGTTGTGCTTCGCGCTGGCCACCGGCGTGGGGAAGACGCGCCTCATGGGCGCGTTCATCGCCTACCTCCATCAGGCGTTCGGCATGGACAACTTCTTCGTGCTGGCGCCGGGGCTCACCATCTACAACAAACTCATCGCCGACTTCACGCCTGGCACCCCCAAGTACGTGTTCAAGGGCATCGCCGGGTTCGCCACCACGCCCCCCGAGGTCATCACCGGCGACAACTACGTCTCGCGCGGCCCCATGCTGGACCAATTGGTGAGCTGCAAGATCAACATCTTCAACATCTCGAAGATCAATTCCGAGGTGCGTGGAGGACGCTCGCCGCGCATCCGATCGCTCTCGGAGTACATCGGCCAAAGCTACTTCGACTACCTTGCGGCGCTCCCCGACCTTGTGCTCCTGATGGACGAATCGCACCGCTACCGGGCCTCGGCGGGCGTGCGCGCCATCAATGAACTCAAGCCCGTACTCGGCCTTGAACTGACCGCCACGCCCTACGTGGAGACCACGAAGGGCCCAATACCCTTCAAGAACGTGATATTCAACTATTCGCTGGGCCAAGCGATGGAGGACGGCTTCGTCAAGGAGCCGGCTGTTGCCACCCGTAAAGACTTCAACCCCGCCGGCATGTCGCCCGAAGAGTTGGAGCGGCTCAAGCTTGAGGACGGCATCCGCCTGCATGAGCAGACCAGAGTGGAACTGGAGACCTACGCCCGTGAGAACGGCGCGGAGATTGTGAAGCCGTTCGTCCTCGTGATCGCCCGCGACATCACCCACGCCGCCCAGCTCGTGCAGTTCATCGAGCGCGACGACTTCTTCGAGGGGCGTTACCAGGGCAAGGTCATCCAGGTAGATTCAAGCACCACGAGCGAGGATGCCCTGGTAGAGCGGTTACTGCGAGTGGAACACCGCGACGAACCCACCGAGATCGTGGTGCACGTGAACATGCTGAAGGAGGGTTGGGACGTCACCAACCTCTACACCATCGTGCCGCTCCGCGCTGCGAATGCGCGCGTCCTCATCGAGCAGACTATCGGGCGAGGCCTGCGCCTGCCCTACGGCAAGCGTACCGGCGTGCTGCCCGTAGACACCCTGAGCATCGTTGCTCACGATCGCTTCAAAGAGATCGTGGACGAGGCCAACCGCCCCGACTCGCTCATCCGCATGCGGACCATCGAACTCGACCCCAACGATCTTGCCAGGCAAACCCGCGTGGTGGTGACCCAACCGAACCTCGTGACGAGTCTCGGCATACAGCCAGCCCAGGCCTCGGCCGCAACTCAGCTCGCCAGCGCGGGACAGCCGCTGGCATTCGCAACCCCCGAGGAACAGAAGGTGGCAAGGATCGCCTATGACGCTATTCAGCGTCTCGGGGCCAAACCCCAGACCGCACCGGGCGTTTCTTATCTCGCCCGGCCAGAGGTTCAAGAGCTGATCCTCAACGAAGTCCGTGCCGAATACAAGCCATCGCAACCCGGTCTTCCGGGCATCGGTAACCAACCCGACATTGCTGCCATCGTCGCCAAGACCGCGAATCTCGTTGTCCAGCAGACTATCGACATCCCCCGTGTCCTCGTAGTGCCCCAGGGAGAAGTAACGTCCGGGTTCAGCGCCTTCACGTTGGACCTCACCGGCCTCAACTATCCGCCCGTCTCCGACGACCTTTGGCTACAAGAACTCCGGACTGGCCGGACCCGGACGGTGGGCATCGGTACCGGAGGGGTCCGCGAGGCCCGCCCTGAGGATTACATCGTCAGTGGCCTCATTGATTTCGACGACGTGGCCTATGACGGTCAGGCCGACCTACTGTATGACCTTGCCGGGCAAACGGTGAGTCACTTGCGGATCTACCTCTCCGATGAGCAACTGGACCGCGTGCTGCAGGTGCACCAGAAGGCGATTGCCCGCTTCGTGCATGCTCAGATGCAGGCACACTTCTGGGAAAAGGTGGCTGGCTATGATGTTGTGATCAGCAAGGGGTTCAGCGAATTAAGGACCAGCGCGTTCTCGCAAGATGAACCCATGATGAACTTCCGCGTGTCACCGGCCGACAAGACCAACATGGCTCGTCACCTGTTTAGCGGCTTTCAGCGCTGCTTGTACCCGGCCCAGAAGTTTCAGTCCGATGCGGAGCGAGTGCTGGCGATCATCCTAGACCGTGAAGCGCAGAAGTGGTTCAAGCCGGCCAAGGGCCAGTTCCAAATCTTCTACCGCATCGGCTCCGACCACCTGGAGTACCAGCCCGACTTCGTGGCGGAGACGGATGACGCCATCTACATGCTAGAACCCAAGCGGCAGAGCGACATGCAAGACGCTGAGGTGCTGGCGAAACGAGACGCTGCCGTCACCTGGTGCCAGCAAGCTAGCCAGCACGCTGCCGGTTACGGCGGGAAACCGTGGACCTATGCGCTTATTCCGCACGATGTCATCGCTGAGAACATGACCCTTGGCGCTTTGGTTCGGCGATGGGCGGCAGGCGCAGTAAAGTAACACCTCGAACCCCGAGTTCTTACTGAGGGCCAGTATAAACGCTTGCTGGTGGCCTGCGCTCACGAGACGCGCGACGCCGCGGTCATCGAGCTGCTCCTCCAGACCGGGATGCGACTCTCCGAACTCTCCCAAGTAAAGCTGTCTGACATCGACCTGCCCCCGACCATCATTAGTGACGAGGGCAGTGTCGGCAGCGTCCGCATACTGGGAAAGGGCCGCAAACACCGGACGGTCACGCTTAACTGGAAGGCCTGTAGGTCCATCAAGGCGTACCTGGAGGTCCGTCCAAAGCTGGCCATACCGGGACTCTTCGTCACCAAGTTCGGAGGGGCGCTGGGGTCCCGTGGCATTCAGCACCTAGTGAAGCGATACCTCGACGACGCCCAGATCCTGCAGGCCTCGGTGCACACGCTGCGTCACACATTCGCGACGCACATGGTCCGCAAGGGCACCAAGCTCAGCGTCGTGCAGCAGGCGCTGGGCCACGCGTTCCTGGACACCACCGCTATCTACGTCAACCTGGCGCGGGAAGTGATGGACAGCGAGTTGCAGGCCAATGCGCTCTGAATGCTCCCACCAATCATGGCCGATACCGCTTATGTAAACAGACCGCCATGCGTTGCACCGTCGGTCAGCACACCCGACCGGCCGCCACGGCGCGCTGCCGCCGCCCGAATCGCAAGCAGGCACCCAGCATTCAGCCCGCGCCTGCCGTGGCGGGGCAGCGCTACCCGCAGAAGGCCGGCACCCCGAGCTCGCTCTCCATCAGCTGGCATCGGACAAGTCGGATCGGGGCGGCGGCCAGCATCATCTGCGCTCCTTCGCCATCGACGTCGCTCGATCGCGAGCAGCCTGTGCCACGGCCCGGACACTGGGGTCGTCTGATGTCCCACTGAGCTGCACCAGCCCGGTGACGATCGCCCGGTCGGCCAAGTCCGAGACCGTCTCACCCTCGATTGCCGCGAAGACCCGCAGCAGCCGGTGGATGTCTTCACTCACCCCGACGTTGACATGGGGATCCTTGAAAGGGCTCATAGCGCGTGGCGTACCTCCTTGTGGTGCTCATGATAGGGCATCCCTAGCAGCTATAACGTTATGCCTCACCAGGCAGGCCGAAACGGTCACCGTAAGGGGTGGTGAGCGTTGGACACCGCCGGACAGATTGTTGCAGGGCTCCTCGCCGGCGGCGACGCTACCAGGGAGACCCACCCTTCATCACGAGGCGCCGTCATGTTGAGCGACTTGTTTAAACCTCGGCAGCGCAGGACGCGCACCACGCGCATCGAAGCACCCCCACCGGACGCGTCCAGCGCCGACCCGCTGCGGGTTGAGCAGGCCCGCAGTTACCGGCTGGTCACCGACTTCACCCTCAGGCACCTCAAAAAGCACGACCCGGAGGCGCTGGCTCGCCTGGGCATCCGGCTGCTCTATAAGGATCTGGGCGAGGGCCTCGCCCCGGAGCGGGTGGCCACCATGGAGGGGCTGGACGAAAAGGACTTCGCCACGGCGCTGCGCGATCTGTATGTCCGGGAGCAGCAGGTGGGGGTTGCGGCCAAGGAGCGGGCCGAGGCCGCCCAGCGGCCGGTGCGCCCGCCCTCCAGGTTCGAGGGCATGGCGGAGGAGTTCTTGCGTCAGGAGGTCATGCGCGACCGCACCCCCGAGCGGGTGGTGCAGGCGTTGACCGCGCTCACGCCGTTGCTGGTGCCGCTGGTCTTGGGGCTGAGCGGAAGGGTTGCGCCCGAGGCCTTGACGCCGCTGCTGGGCGCGCTCGCACCGCCAACCGCGGTGCCGGCGGCAGCCGACACACCGCCGCTCGCACCACCCCAGACGACGCCCCGGCCGAAGCGCAAGCGGGCGGGTACGGCCGGCGCGCGGAAGAAGCAGCGCTCCCCCCGCCGGCGCGCCACGCCGGCCACGCCGGCCACGCCGGCCACGCCGGCCACGCCGCCGCCGGAGGTGGGGGTGGTGGTGGAGGTGGTGGTGGAGGTGGAGGTGTGACAGCAAAACTGCGAGGCCGAGCGGGCCGTGCGTCCCTGCGGAAGCAGGGCGACCACCTGTCTACCAAGCTGGCTTCGGGACGTGGGGGGACTCGGCACATGGCCAGAGAAGCATCTGCGAACGTTTCGCTGGCTGTCTCAGCCACGGTTTGGCGCGAGGGAATACAGGCCAGTCACGTGGAGCATTAAGCGGTTTGGCGACCCTGCTGCGCACACCTGCGCGTCATGCCCAGACCGCAGGGGCGGCGTAACGGTCTGGCCGCCAAGCCCACAGCCCCCGACGTTCAGCCTACCCGGATAGGATCAGTCATCCGCTATGGCGAGACGACGGCGCGTCAACCGGGGGAGTGCGGGGGTTGCTCGCCACGCTCATCGTCGGTGGGTTTGCGCGACTGCAGCGGGCGCTCGCGGTGCACCTGGGGCGGCGGCGGCAAACTTGGCGAACAGCGTCTTGAGTTGCGCCAGCTCTGCTCCGTGGAGGGCCACCCACGGCACGCATTGCTGTTCGCGTGGCAATGGGCATCAGCCCCTGCGCTGCGGCAGCGCCTCCCCAGCGGCGGTGAAGCTGCACCTGCACGCCAACCCCACTGTCGTGGCCGGCTACGAGTTCCCCGGCAACATCTCGTCGTTGTAGACGCACGTGTACCACGTCAAGGCTGCGGGCTAGACGAACAACCGTCAGCCTCCTCACCTTAGAGCCACACCCTGACAACGGTATACTGAGTGCGACCATCAAGACAGCGCTGAGGGACTGACCCTGTGAAGCGCGACCAACCGGCCGCCAGGTACGGTGGTAATGCCAGACCGATGGAGGTTTCTATGTCCGCATCATCGTCACCCGCGGCGTCCGCGCACGCCAAGAACCGCGTCATTAGCGGAGCGCTGGAGACCGCGCAGGCCGGTTGGCCGAGCAAGAAGCCGCCAGCGCACTCCAGCAGCGCAATCGGCCGCTCTCCTCCCCCCGTAAGAGCTATCGGGGACTGGGAGCACTCGCCAGTCCCAAAGTGGTCACCCGGGAACGAAGCCTGCTGCTCCAGCGCTCGGTCAGGGTTCAGGACCGCCATTCCACCCCTGCTCCCCTTTGGTGCGGGCAGTTTTTTGACTCGTAAAAGGAGAACCCGATGACTATCTATCACGGCGGCTGGGATTTCTTTACGCCAAACTCTGGCGAGTGCACCACGATGCTCTGCCGGGTCTGTGGCGACGAAATGGCGGTGGAGCGCGACGTCTTCGGGCCGAGGGGGTATGTTGCGCACTTGGGGGAACAGATGCGGCAGCGGCAGGATCCCACGTACCGCGGGGGTAGTCTCCACGACGTCTTCACGTGTGAGAACTCCGGGCAGCCCTGGCACTCGCAGGTGATTGCGCTGCGGCAGGAGCAAGAGGCAACACGCAGCGCGAGCATCAAAACGATCCTCGAGGACGAGATTCGGCAGATCTTTACCACTCGGCGGCCAACGGACGAATCGGATGACGACGTTGACCCGTAGCCACTGCCACAGCCACAGGCAACGGATTACCGAATGGTCTCCAACTGGGCTGTAGCCTCGGAAGCCCCTGCCGCCCTTGTTTGCGTTACGCTGCTTTGGCGAGCTGACGCACCCCATGGGATTCGGTGGCCGCTTGGCACGGGATGCGCTTGACCTTGGTCAAGTGACGGAGTAGGCGGCCAACGCCGCTTCCTCCTGCTCGCGAACCCCATCCGCAACCATCGCTATGAGTGAATAGGTCTGGGTCCGGCCCCGAGCATCTGCCCGAGCTTCCCGGTCAACGTCGCGATCTGCCCCAAGTATTCATCGCTTGAAATCGGAGAGGCCCAGCGCCGGGGAAACGGCGTGCTATCCAGCGGCACCCGCCGCCGGCGCTCCTGTTTCCTGGCGGCTTCTCCGCCCCATACCGGTAAGAAATCCCTTGCCGGCAAGTTGAAGGGCCAGCGGGCTCTCTGAACCATCTTCATTCGATTCCACTTCGGGCCGTCGTACCATTCGTTGCCGTTCAGAGGGTGCAGCGGCCCCTTATTACCTGGTCGCCTTCACGTTATACAAGTGCGATACTACGCCCGTGATAGAGCCTGGGAACACGTAATCGTCGACGATTTTGGGGTTGGCCAGCACCTCAGCCGGTAACCAGAACAGCGGGATGCTGACCTGCCGGTCAAACATCAGGTCGCCCACCTGCCGCCACAAGGCCGCTTGCTTGTCCTCGCTCAATGTAAGGTTCACTTGGTTCATCAGGCGTTGAATGTCCGGATCCTCCACGCCTGATCCACGGGAGATGGACGCCATGTTGTAGATCATTGCGCCGATCCATTGCGATGAACTGGTCCCTGTCATCACGAAGTGGTTCGAGAACTTGAACTGACGCGTGGCGTTGGTGCGCTCTGCCGGGTCCATCTGCACCAGATCCACTTTCACACCAGCCGCCCGCCAGTAGCCTGCTATCGCCTCGGCAACGTCGAGTGTGCCCGGTACGCCCGAGGCTTGCGAGAGATGAATATTGGTCGCCAGGTTTGACTGGCCGGCCTCGGCCAGCAGCCGTTTAGCAGCGGCCACATCGTAGCCGTAGTCGTCCTTAAAGCGCCTCTCCCATTCGGGATTCCACCCCAAACGGGACGGGTGGAAGTGGTTCACACGCATGATCTCGCCCTGACCGGCAAAGAATGCCTTGTTCAATTGGTCGCGGTCAATGGCCTTGTTGAGCGCCTGCCGCACCTTCACGTTCATTAGGGGACTATCGGGATACATGTAGCCCTTGGCGCCGTCGTTAGGGTCGTTGAGGAAGCAGCACTGAATGTTGAGGAACACCCGTAAGCCGGCGGCCCTGCCCCTGAAGACCTTGAAACCCTGACTGATGGCACGCGGTTGCAGGTCGGGCGGCAGCGTCGTTATGGCGGTCTCTTCGGCGAGCAGCGCCGCCAACCGAGTTGACGCCTCCTTCATCCAGCGGAACTCAATCTCTGGAAAATCAGGCCGGGCAAACCAATGCTCAAAGGGCGCCTTCACGAAGCGGATGTACGCTCCCTGTGCGCGTTCTTTGAATTGGTAGGGGCCGGTGCCGGCGATCGGGGGAGCCTGCATCGTCGGTGTACCGGTCTTGTCGAAGGAATTCTTGCTCTGGACCACGAGAGCGGCTTCTTGCTCGCCGATGGCATTGATGAAGTTGACCGTTGCCTGGGCTACCCCAACGAGGACTTCGTTGTCGCCCACCGGCTGGATGTCCCGCACGGCTGTCCGGAAGTAGTTGGACTGCGGGTGGAGCGAACCCTCTTGGATCAGATCCTTCCAGGAATGCACCACGTCCTTGCTGGTGAACTGACCGCTGTCACCCTGGAACGGCACACCTTGGCGCAGCTTGAGCCGGAAGGTCGTGCCGTCTGGTTCCAGCGTCCACTCCGTTGCTAACTGGGGTATCAACTTGCCGCTGGTGGCTTCGTGCCCCAGAAGGTACTCGTACATGGGGCGCATGGGCCACGAGGTGGTCGGCCCCAGGTGCCGCATCTCGTTACTCTCCCGCTCCGGCGCTTCTAAGCCAATCGTTAGACGGCTCACCTTGGGGGCCGGCACGGCGCGCTGGTCGCCTATGGGCGAGGGCGCGGAGCCTGTCGATGCCGTGCAACCGGCAAGCATTGCTGCGGCAATGGCGAGCACCACGTAGCGACCGATAGAGGAGTGCGGCATGTTCTGCCTCCTGCGAAACGTGTATGGGCCGCAGCTCAGAACCGGGAGACGATGTGCTCCTTTTGTTCCTGCAGCAGGTGCGAGAGTTCCGCCGTGGGCGTCACAATATCCAGCGGGCGCGCTCGGAACACCTCGGGGTGCAGGGCGGCGAAGGGCTGCTTTCCCGCCGCTAGCTCCCGGGCTAGGCGTAAGAGCATGCGCCGCGCGGCGATGACCGCCATATCGGTGGTGCCCAAATGCTCATGGGTGCGGTCATAGATGGCCCCCATGCTCTGCACCACCGCCAAATCTTGCTCATTGAGGCCGGGAATGCCGGCAAAGCTCTTCGTGCGCTGCAGTTCGCGGTCCATGAAGTAGTCGTTGTCGGGCGATGCCTGGGGGATGAAGGTGCCGGGTTTGAGCCGCGGCACATTGGCTACGCCCGAGTCCATGAACGCACGCTGATCGTCCGTAAGCGGCGTTTCGGGGTTGTACATTGCGTTCAACGCCCAGGTGTTCTCGTCGTCGATGGGGATGTAGATGCGGCAGTTCAGCGGCCATGTCGGGCCCGGGATGATAGTAAACACCGGCAGCATATACGGTGTGAGCCGCCAATAATGCTGCCCGTCCTCCGTGTTGCGGCGAGCACCATAGATGAAGCCGTAATCCGTGTCCTGCACCGTCAGGTGCGGGGAGCCGTCGGTGGTGCGGGTGCGCTGCCGCCCTGGACGGTAGGACGGGCTGGCGGTGGGGTCCATCCAAGAGTGCAGGAAGGAGATGTGGGCACTGTCAACCTCGCCTTCCAGGCCCTGCATGAAGTTGGCCTTGTAAAGCCACTTGGACATGTGCCGGTGCTCGGCAGGCACCATGCACCACTCCATTTCAGGCAGGCCGGGCTGCAATTCAGGCGGGCCCATATAGACCCAGATCGTGCCGCCCCATTCAGCTGCCGGATACGCGGTAGCCCTAATCTTGTGCTTGAAGTTCGACTCCGCAGGTTCATTGGGCATGTCGACGCAGGCGCCCGTGAGATCGAACTTCCAGCCATGGTAGACGCACCGCAGGCCGGACTCTTCGTTCCGGCCGAAGAACAGCGATGCACCCCGATGGGGGCAGGCCTCTACTACCACCCCCACCTTGCCGGTGGAGTCACGGAAAGCGACCAGGTCTTCGCCTAACAAGCGAAGCCGCACCGGAGGACAATCGGGATCGGGCAGCTCCCCGGGCAACAGGGCCGGCACCCAGAACCTGCGCCACAACTCCCCCATCAATGACCCTGGACCAACTCTCGTGAGCGCTTCGTTGTCTGTCTTACTGAGCATTGGGAATTCCTTTCACCAGGAGACGGGCCGCAGTCTGACCGTGCCGGCGCATTGCGGTAGTTATACTCCCGTGCCTCATGAAGGTCAAACCGGCGCCTGGACCCAACTAACCGGGGGCAGTGAAATGCAGATTACGATCGTAGCGAATCGGGCTCGGCGAGGAACCTAAGCTGGTCGACGGGGCAGAGCGCGTAGTGGGTCGCCATACACCGTCATCTTCGTTGCCGGCGCCGACGTCAGGGGCAACCCGCCGGATTCGCCCCCCCAGCTGTTGACGCTGGACGGTCGCCATACCTCATGAAAGCCCCCGTGCAGGAGTGCGGGGCGGGGCTCCTAGACCCAAGCGTAGGCCCCAGGCTAACGCGGTCTCCGTTTGGCGCGTAGCTGTCCCGCACCCTCCGAACAACGCTCGCCACGTTAGAGAATCCGGGTTACCACCCAAATGAGCACCAAGAGCCCAACCGGAACGCCAAGCAACCAGCCAATTATGTAACCCATTAAAACTTCCTCCTCTATGTTTCCAAACCCGCATAAGCTAGTGTGACCCGGGCGGGCGTTGGGCAACCTGGTCTCGAGTGCGGTAATGCGTGAACGTCATTGGCTCGCCCGACGCCATCCACCCGCCGATCACGCCACCGACCAGGCCCAGAAGCAACGCTGTGACTGCACCCAGCGCACCATTGCGAGCGATTATCGCAGCATTCGGATCCACCGTCCCGCCTGCGGAAGCCGCCCATGCAGGCGTCCCGGCCAGACCGCCAATCCACCCGCCGAAGTAGCCGCCTGCGCCCAAGGACGCCAGCGCTACCAACAGTGGCACCACCATCAGCCAGACAATGGCCCCGTGCAGCATGGCCGGTTCCGAGCGGTGTAGACCCGCAATTCGGCCGGCAACCCACCCACCGATAACCAAAGTCCACACCACATGCGCTGTCAAGCGCCACTGAGAAGTGGGCGTGCCGAAGACGCGCGCCGTCGCCTCCGCCCGTTGCCCAAACAGTTCGTGCCGAAGCTCACCGCGAGATGGGCGTGGGGGGGCATGGTGGCGAAGGAGGAAACCCGTATGGTGGGTACCCGATCCGAACGGCTGCGGGGAGCAGCCCGCCGGGTTCGCCGGCCGGCACGAGAGCATGTACCGCACCATCCTGGTTGGCCGGCGCACCCTCCGCGGCAGACCGCAAGATGGCGAGCATGCGTGCACCCACGCTCGGCCAGGCTGTCCCGTGACTGTAGGTATAGGCGTTCCGCTCCAGGGTCTGCTTCAGGACCGTGTCACCGAGAATGCGCAGCGTCGCCTCGGCAAGCTGGGCTCCGCTGCGAAAGTCTACGAGTATCCCGCGGTCGTCCGCCAAGGCCTCTGCGGCGTGCGAATAGGGCGTTGAGACGATGGCCTTGCCGGTCCCCAGCGCATAGGCGAGTGTGCCGCTGGTCACTTGGTGTGGGTCCAGGTACGGTGTGACGTAGACATCGGTGGCAAATGAGATACTCGACGATTTGTTGCTGCGTCAGATACGCATCCACAAAGGCCACGTGCTGTTCGAGCTTCAGGTCCTGGACGAGCTGCGACAACCGCTGCCGGTATACTTCACCTTCGAAGCGGACCAGTTCCGGATGCGTCTTGCCGAGGATAAGGTAGAGCGCGTCCGGGCGGCGCCGGCGTACGCCTTGCATCGCCTCGATCATGAATTCCAGGCCCTTACGGGGGTCCACCAAGCCGAAGGTGGTGATGATGGACCTGCCGCTGAGGTCCAGTTGCTGTTTCATAGCGGTGCGCCCCACGGGCTCCACCGCCGGTGCCCCGTGAGGTATCACGACCACTTTGTGTGGTGCAACACCATACGCATCGATCAACAGTGAACAGGCCCGCTCTGCCATCACCACGACGGTGCTGCTGCGTTCGGCGATGCGCCTGACCGCGGCTTGGACGGAGGTCGTCGGTTCGGGTAGCACTGAGTGCATCGTGGTCACGAGCGGCTTGCGCAGCGCCGCGAGGAACGGTGCCAGGTGGTCTTCGAAGGGGTCGCCCCAGATGCCGTACAGGCCGAACTCATGCTGCAGGCTGACCACATCCACCGGGGCCGTGTTGATCTGGAGCGCTGCTTCCCGATAGCTCTCCGGCGAGCCCTGGCGAATGCGCCACGCGACCTCCGGGCCATAGGAATCAGTGGAGGTCGCCTCGGTGATGGCGGCCCATCTGATGTGCACCGAACCGTCCGCAATCTTCAGCGCCTGCTCAAGGTCTTTGGCGAAGGTTGCGATGCCGCACTGCCGAGGAGGGCACGTTGAGACGAAAGCAATAGTAAGGTTGGTACTGCTGAGTCGGAGCATGAGGCACCTCTAGTCCTGGGACGCTGGTGGCGGCTCCGGCTGGCTCCGTAGCCAGTCCAAAAGGTCAGAAAGCTGAGCGGTCATCAACCCCACGCAGGTATCGGCCGCACCGTAGTACAGGCGTACCTCGCCGGCGGCGTCGTCGAGCACGGCGCCGCAGGGGAAGACCACGTTGGGGGCATCTCCCGTTACCTCGTAGGGAGCCTCGGGCCCCACGACCCATTCATTGCCCCGTCGCAACACCCGCCGCGGGTCATCAAGGTCCAGCAGCGCCATGCCCACCCGGTACAGGGCCCCTGCGGGCGTTTGTCGCACGCCGTGGTAGATGACCAGCCACCCCTCGGGGGTCCCGATCGGCTGCGGCGACAGGCCGATCTTCCCAGAGTCCCACCAGGCGCCATCACGTGCCTCCATCAACAGAGCAGCGGGTTGTCCGGGTGACGGTGGAACAGGTCCTCGGTGCCGTGAATCGGCGCCGCCCCATCGTGTCGCCGGTTCACAGGACTGCCTCCAAGCGCAGTTCTGCTCGTGGCAACGTTTGGTGCATCCTCATGCCGGCCTTGTGGATTCCCGGTTTCTTGGCGTTCATGGCATGCGTGCCTTTAGGCTTGTGCCCTCCAGGGGTTGTCTTCCACGTGTGCCCACCTCGAATGCACCAGTTAGCGCATGCCGGTTGCCTCCCGAGTACGTTCCGCTATTCGCAACTGACGCTTGGCGACCGAGCAGGCTCAGAGGGCACGCAGGTAGGCCAGGATTTCTTCCTTGAGCCCGCCATACTTCTTCTGGATGGTGCCGGCAAGTTCCTCGAGCTTGCCTTCGCCCTGCGTTAGCTCGTCATCGGTCAAATCCCCCCACTTCTCCTTAACCTTGCCTTTGATCTCATGCCACTTCCCCATGACCTCATCTTTATTCACGGTGACCTCCTTGTGCTGCGTCCGC
>ORJL010368973.1_pt1 | contig 22524 bp, 18 predicted proteins | sample 1779941 | NCBI WGS metagenome assembly ORJL01 (sample SAMEA104232317, study PRJEB22302) | groundwater metagenome | biome: forest; feature: aquifer; material: groundwater | place: USA | collected 2011-08-07 | depth 5.8 m
AGCGAACTGGCCTTGCCAGCCAGCGAACTGGCCTTGCCAGCCAGCAAGCTGGCCTTGCCGGTCGACGGGGCCTCCCGCGGGCAGGAGCGACCTCCCCCATCGGGTCCAGCGCTCCACCCCGTCCGCGAGGTCGACGACCGCGAGCCGCGACGCCGCCGGGTCGAAGAGGATGGCCTCGCCGCCGTGGAACCGGATCTGCGTGTGCGTCGAGCCGGGAAGCACGGCGCGCCAGAGCGCCTCTCCCGTCGCGCCGACGCAGACGAGGCGGACCCCTTCGACGCGATCGACGACGGCCGCGACGACCCAGCAAGCTGGCCTTGCCAGGCGGTCGCCCGCGCCCCACGGCTCCCCAAGCGGCGTCCCCGCGCCTGGGTCCTGCTCCCAGCGGACCTTCCCCGATGCAAGATCGATCCCGACGAGCCGCCCCGCCTCCTGCACCACGACGAGGTCCCCTGCGCGCACGGCGCGTGGCTCCGCATCCCCTGCGAGCCGCGTCATCCAGCGGACCCGCGAGGCCCCCGCCTCCAGGCAGGCGAGCGTGCGGCCGCGACGGACCACGATCTCGCCGGCCACGGGCAGGAGCGAGAGCCCCTCCGCCTCCTCGCCCGCCGGCTCCCCCGCCTCGTCGTCCCACGGCCAGCCGCCGTCTGCGGTGAGAGGCGATCGCTCGGAGAGGCGGTCCCACGCGAGCGTCGGCTCCTCCTCCGCAGCGCACGGGACGGCAGGCGCCGCCGCGAGATTCGGGGCCCCGCTGCGCGCCCGGATCGCCGCGATCCGCGCGGTGGCCAGCGCGCGGCCCGACCAGCGCGCCTCGCCCTCCTCGCGGATGGCCGCCGGGTGCCTCGAGAGGACCTCCTCCCACGCCGTGAGCGAGGCCGCGGAGTCGCCGGTCCGCTCGAGCAGCTCCGCGACCCGCGTGCGCGCCGCGAACTGCGCGGCATCCTCTCGCGCCACCTCGAGCGCCTCGCGCCAGGAAGAGAGCGCCTCTTGCAGCCTCCCCTCCCCCTCCAGGCGCGCCGCGCGCGTCGCGAGGAGCGCGTTGGCGCGGAGGGACGCAAGGCGACCGCGCTCGGGGCGCGCCGCCGCGTCGCGTGAGATCACCTCTCGATAGTCGGCGAGCGCCTCGTCCTCGTACCCCGCCTTCTCGTACGCCTCGCCGCGCAGGACCAGGAGGTCGCCGTCCTCGGGCGCGCGGCCGAGGCGCGCGGCCATGGCGCTGTCGAAGACCCGCCTCGGGATCGCGAGACTCGCGTGCGTCCCCGCGGCGCAGAGGATCCCCTCCCCCGCGGGGAGGAGCGTCCCGTCGCCGGCCCCCGCCGCGGGCCACGTGCACGGCCCCCAGACGATCTCCCCGTCCTCGGGGCGGAGGCAGACGAGCGCGCGGTCGGTCGCGTGATACACGCCCGCGGGCGCGAGGAACCCCCGGCCGAACGGCCTCCCCTCCAGCGGGCGGACCCAGCGGTCGGCGCCGGTCGCGAGGTCGACGCAGGCCGCCTCGCTCCCGGCGACGTAGGCGAGGTTCCCCGTCACGCCGAGGAGGTACCGTCGGCCGCGGCGCGGGACCGAGGCGATCTGCGCCCCGTCGGCGCGGCGCAGGACGAGGAGCGCCTCCGCGTCGGTCGGCGCGGCGAGGACCCGATCGCCGTCGAGGAGCAACGGGTTCGCGGCCCAGCCGTTCGCGCCGTCGTCCACGGCGACGCGGGCGCCTCCGGGCGGGATGGCGTCGTACCGCCGCGCCCACCGGACCCGCCCGTCGGTGCGGTCGACCGCGAGGACGAGCCCCGCGTTCGAGCCGACGTAGAGGGTCCCTCCCGACTCCGCAATCGTCCCGATCGCCGAGGCGCCGAGCGCCCAGTCGAAGAGGTGCGACGGCCCGCCGAGGAGGGCGTAGAGGAACGTCCGCCAGACGACGCGGCCTCGGGCGGCGTCGATCGCGACGAGGTGGTACTGCTCCTCGGCGCCGAGCGAGGCGAAGAGCGCGTAGACGACCCCGCCTCGCGGCATCGGCGCCGCGGCGAGCGTCGCGTGGGCGAGCCAGTCGTCGGGGACCGAGCCCGAGTCGAAAACGGGCAAGCCGGTTTCGCGCGACAGGGCGCGGACGCGGACGATGCCGACGCCCGCGTCGCGGGGGGCCTCCGCGGCGATCCAGACGCGGTCCCCGCAGAGGACGGGGCTCCAGAGCGAGCACGCGGGGCGGCCGCTGATGCGCCCCCCCGCGAGGTGGACGGGGCAGCCGACGGGGCTCGTGCGGTCGGTCCATTTCGAGGCCCCGCTCGCGAGGTCGATCGCCTCGACCCGCTCGGCGTCGCGAAGGACGAGGAGCCCTCCGTCGACCGCGGGGGCGAACGCGGGGGTGCCCGCGCTCGCGAGCTGCGCGGCGAGGACGCGGTCCCGAAGGTCAGCGGACCCGCCGTGGCGCGGCGCGGCGAGCGGGAACTCCTTCCAGCAGACGAGGGGGCCTTCGATCGGCGGGACGTTGCGGAGCGCGGGGGCGGTCGGCCAGCCGTTCGCCGACGGGACGTCCGCCGTGCGGGAGAGGATGCGCGAGACGGCCTCCTCGAGCGGCAGCTCGGCGTCTCCCACGCGGACGGGGGTGCGCATCCCGCGGGCGCGATCGGAGACCTCTTCGGCATCGGCGAGGGACCCCTCCTCCGCTGCGGCGCGAGCGGCCAGGAGGATGCCGCACGGGTCGTCGGAGGGGACGTCGCCGAGCCAGTGGTCGGCCTCGGCGGGGCGGCCCGCCTCGAGTGCGAGGAGGGCCTGGGTGCGGGCGGAGGCCGCGTCGGGGCGGACGTGCTCTCGGGCGAGGTCGGCGGCGGAGCGCCAGAGGCCGGGCTCGACCTCGACGAGGGCTCGGCCGTGGCGGGAGGCGAGGTCGCGCCACGCCTCGGCGGCCTCGGCGGTGCGGCCGTCGGCCTCGGCAACGCGGGCCTCGGCATAGCGGCGCGCCGCGGCGGGGTCGGCATCGACGTAGATGGGGAGGTCAGGGGCATCCGCGCGAGCGAGCGACAGGGCTGCCGCGAGGGCGAGGGCGAGCCTCCGCCCTGCAAACAGGCTCTGCCTGCCTGCAAGCAGGCTCTGCCTGCCTGCAAGCAGGCCCTGCCTGGCGCGCATGACGACCTCCTTTGAACCTCCGGTGATCGGCCGGATGGGCGCGGCAACTTGCATCGCATCGGAAGTTTGCGGGAATGCGACGGCGCGAGTATGATTCCTGGTTCGCCTGCGCCAGGGAGACGCGGGCGGCGACGTTCTCTCGAAAAACAAAGGGGGAGACCCTTGGACAAGCCGAACATCATCGCCCAGCTCAACCACCTCCTGTCGATGGAGTACGCGGCTTATCTGGCCTATCAGACGACGGGGTCGATGCTGGTCGGCGACCACGCCCCGTACTGGGAGGACATCTTCACCAAGATGAGCGTCGAGGAGCTGGGGCACGCGAAGGAGCTGCGGGAGCGGATCGTGGCGCTCGGCGGGACGCCGACGACGCGCGTGGCGGACGTCCCCGTCGACATCGACGCGAAGAAGTTCCTCGAGAAAATGCTCACGATGGAGCACGACGCGCACAAGCGGTACCTGAAGCTGTACAAGGAGGTGCCGCTCGAGCACCTGGTGCTGCGCGAGACCGCCGAGCACATCGCGAAGGACGAGGAGAGGGACATCGAGGAGATCGAGAGGCTGCTGACGAAGACGAAGAAGTAGGGGGGGAAGTCTCAATCTTCAATATGCAATGCGCATGTAAGATCCAATCGCGAATGACCCAAGGGGCCTGGCGCGCGACACCGAGTGCAGGGCTGGAATGAGAACGGCGTGCTGCCGGATCGGGATGGCCGCCGCGCTGCTCCTCGCGGGAGTCGCGGCATATGCCCAGGGCCCCGCCTGGGACTTCCAGGATGGCGAGGGCCACGGCTGGAAGGCGCTGAACGACATCGAGGGATGGGGCCCGTCGAAGGACGGGCTCCGTTTTCATTCCAGGGGGGGCGATCCGTACCTGGAGTCGCCCGAGTTCGACCTCAGGATCAACTCGCATGATGTGATGGAGGTCGAGCTGGAGGCCTCCGTCGCGGGCAACGCGCAGGTCTTCTGGAAGGTGGCAGGAGGAGGGGGATACGCGGAGGAGCGGAGCGTACGCTTCCGCGTGGACGAGGCGGGTGCGCCTGTGACCGTCAGCCTCCTCGTCGGCGAGACGCCCGGCTGGACGGGACACGTCACGCAGATCCGCCTCGACCCGTGCGACGCCGCGGGCGACGTCCGGCTCATTTCGCTCCGCCTCGATCGCTATGTGCCCCCGCAGCGGCGCGAGTCGACGGTCGTCTTCTTTCCCGCTACCCCCCACTTTCCCGATGTCCAGGGCAGCGAGGGCGGGGGCGACGCGTACCTACGGAGCGGCGACCAGGCCGTCCAACTCTGCGGCTGCTCGTTCTTCCTCTACACGCGCGAGGGAGAGGGGTGGCGCCAGGAGGGAAGCGGAGACATCGGCGTCGACTCCGAATTCTGCATCGACGAGGAGGTCGAACCCAGGGCCGAGTGGAAGGTCGACGGCAATCGCGTTCGCGGCGAGCTGTGGAACGAGCCCGCGCGGCTGGTGATCGACGTCGCCTCGACGGAGGCGGGCTTCGTTTTCCACGTCACGGTCCACGCCGCGGAGAAGACGCCGCTTCGGCGCCTCTCGATCGTCCGGTACAAGGCGGGCGAGGGCGCGTACAAGCGGAAATACGCGGGGGCGCTGCTGCCGGGCCTGGAGTATCTCGGGGCCGGGGAGGTGTCCTCGTCCACGCTCGATTGCGAGGGTCCGGAGCATTTGCGGAAGTCGCCGGACCGGATGAAGGTGACGATCCCCTTGATGGCCGTCGCGGGCGACGGCGCGGTGTCGGGGATCATGTGGGAGCCCGGCGAGGCGGTCTCGCCCATTTGCGACGTCCCCGATCGGGGCGAAGGGATCGACGCCTCGCTGCTCGGGCTGACGTATCCGCCGGTGCCGGACAGGGTGCCGGAGAATCGATACCGCGCGACCGTGCCTGTTCCCGCGTCGGAGTGGGCTGGAAAGGAGTTCACCTTCACCCTGTTCGCGGTGCCAGGAGACGACGTCACGACGGCCGTGAGACACTTCGTGGAGACGCGGGCTCTTTTTTTACCGCCAAGGCCGCCAAGAGACGCCAAGAAGCAGGCAGAACTCTCGCTGGGCACGTTTCTCGACAGTAGTCTCTACGATGCCAATGCGCATGGGTGGGGACATTGCATGGAGGCCAATTGGGCGAGGACGCCGGCGGCGGACGTGTGCTACCTCCTCGAGTTGTATGCCGAGGGGGAGAGTGCGGAGGAAGCGGAGCGGCTGCGCGGGAGGGCGCGCGAGGTCCTTGAGCACGTGCCGCCTGAGCAGCGGTTGTTGCAGGGGATCTCACACATCCGGCCGGAGGGGATCACGCTGCGGTTGGGAGGCACCCTCGAGGCGCTCAAAGGGCTCAAGGCCGCCGCGGACGCCGACCTCGCGGAGATGCGCGAGGACGGCTCGTGGAAGTACGAGGGGAAGTACGCAAGGGGCCACTTCGAAGACACCGCGCTGGGGATCTGCGCGCCGCGGGTGATCCGCATGCTGCGGTACGTGCGGCTGAGCGGCAGCGCGAGGCACTTGGAGGCCGCGAGGAAGGCCCTCGCGCGGCTCGACAAGTTCGACCTCCCGCGCGGCGCGCAGACGTGGGAGGTGCCGCTCCACACGCCCGATATCCTCGCCGCGGCGCAGGCGGTCGAGGCGTTCGTGCTCGCGTACGAGCTGACGGACGAGAACGCCTTCGTGGAGAGCGCCGAGCGGTGGGCCTGGACCGGCGTGCCGTTCGTCTACCTCTGGGGCGAGCCGGGCCTCGGCACGATGCCGTACGCGACGATCCCCGTCTTCGGAGCGACGAACTGGCAGGCGCCGGCGTGGTTCGGCACCCCCGTGCAGTGGTGCGGGCTCGTGTACGCGTGGAGCCTGTACCGACTTGATTCGTGCGGCGCCCGGGGCCCGTGGAAGCAGATCGCCGACGGCATCACGATCGCCGGGATGCAGATGCAATACGCCGACGGCGCGCTGGCGGGGTGCCTTCCCGATGTTTTTTATTTGCGCGCCCAGCAGCGGGCGGGGCCGTCGATCAACCCCGCTGCCCTGCTCTTCCTCGCGAGGTACCTCGAGGGGCGGAACCCCGACCTCACGCAGACGCGCGTGGGCGGCCTGCGGCTCGTACACATGCCAGGCCTCGCGGACGCGAGCCTCGACGCAGGCGTGCTGACCTTCACGCTCCCCGAGGGGAGCCTGGCCCAGGAGGTCGTCGTCCCGAACGCGCTCCTGCAGCCCGCGGAGGGCTCCACGGCGACCGTGCGCGACGCCTGGGACGGCGGCTCGGCCTGCACGGTCATCTCCCTCCCCGGCCCCGGCCGCTATGAGTTCACGCTCGTCCACTAATCCTAATCCTGCAACGCCATTCTCGCGGTCAGCGCCGAAGGCGCGGAAGAGTGTAGCCAGGGCCGAAGGCCCTGGACAGACGCCAAGAGAGGACGTGGAGCCCCGAAGGGGCGACAGAACGCGCCTTCTCTCGCCCCTTCGGGGCTCCGCTCGGGGCTTGGCCCGTTGGTTCCAGGGCCTTCGGCCCTGGCTACATTCTTGTCGCCCCTTCGGGGCTGTTCGACGAGGTGGCGTTGCAGGACCAAGCCAGTCGACATGAGAAAGCGCGATTTCATGTGGATCATGAGATCGCTTGTTTTCGCTGTTTCATGCGCGTAGAGTGAGTCCATGATTCTGCTCACGGCAACCCAGGTGGCACGGCGCCTCCGCGTGCGCGTCGAGACGATCTACAGGTACGTTCGCGACCGCAAGCTGCCCGCAACTCGGGTGGGTGGCCAGTGGAGGTTCTCGCCCTCCGAGATCGAGAAGGCGCTGCGCCGGGGGAATGGCGAGCGGCGTCCGCGCCGTCGAAAGGACCTCGACCCGAACGACGACCCGATCCTCAAGGTCATTGGCATCATCAGCGACGGACACCTCGCCGAAGACATCGACCATCACCTCTATGGATTCCCTCGTGACCGTGTTCGTCGATAGCTGGGGCTGGCTCACCCTCGCCGATCGCCGCGAGGCCCGCCACAGCGAAGTCGCGCAGTTCTTCGCAAACGCGAGATCCGAGGGCGTGCGTCTGGTCACGAGCGACTACGTCCTGTCCGAGGTGATCACGAGGGCGTTCCAGAGGGCCCCCTTCCTCCAGGCCAAGCGATTTCTGGACGGCTTGTTCGACTCCGCGCAACGGGGTCCCCTGGAACTCGAACAGGTCGATCGCCGACGGTTTCATGCGGCCTGGGCCCTCCGATTGCGATACGACGACCAGCCGGAGATCTCCTTCCCCGACCTCACGTCGTTCGCGATCATGCGCGAGATGGGGATCGAGACGGTCCTGACGCAGGACCGGCATTTCACCTTCGCGGGGTTCACACTCGTGCCCTGAGCGCGCCTTGACGTGCGCTCACTCCCGCTGATACCATGCCGCCCAATCGCGAGGGGGCGCATGTCGCAGCCGTTCGTCCTGCCGGGCCTCGGTCCGCCGGTCTCGCTCGACCAGTCGTACGAGCTGTGCGAGCGGCTCGCCACCTCCCACTACGAGAACTTCTCCGTCGGCTCCTGGCTCCTGCCGAAGAGCGCCCGGCGCCACGTCTACGCGATGTACGCCTTCAGCCGCTTCGTCGACGACCTCGGCGACGAGGCCGAGCTGCCCCACCGCTCCCTCTACCTCTACAACCTCGAGCAGGAGGTGAACCGGTTCTACGAGGGCTCCCCTCTCCACCCCATGCTCCTCGCCGTCCAGGACACCGCGAAGCGCTTCCAGATCCCCGCCGAGCCGTTCCTCAAGCTGATCCACGCGAACCGCATGGACCAGGAGAAGACCCGCTTCGAGACCTACGACGAGCTCGCCTTCTACTGCGACCACAGCGCGAACCCCTGCGGCCGGCTCTTCCTCTATGTATGCGGACACGACGAGCCCGAACTGCAGCGCCTCTCCGACTTCACCTGCACCGCGCTCCAGCTCACCAACTTCTGGCAGGACGTCGCCATCGACTGGGGCAAGGGACGAGTCTACCTCCCGCAGGAAGACCTCCGCCGATTCGGGTGCCGCGAGGAGGAGATCGCCTCCCAGTCCGTGACGCCCGCCTTCGTCGAGCTCATGAAGTTCGAGATCGCCCGAACGCGGGACCTCTTCGCGAAGGGGCTCGCCCTGGTCGATCGACTCCAGGGGCGCGTCCGGATGGACATCCGCCTCTTCACCCGAGGCGGCTCCGCCCTCCTGGACGGGATCGAGGCGAACGGCCACGACGTCTACCGCCGGCGCCCCACCGTCTCGAAGGGGAAGAAGCTCCGCATGATGCTCGGGGAAACCGTCCGCCTCCTCCTGGGGTTGTAGGATGCCCGTCGCCGTCCAAGAGGCCTACCAGCTCTGCGCGCAGGTCACCCGCGACCGCGCGAAGAACTTCGCCTATGGGCTCCTCCTCCTCCCGAAGAAGGACCGCTCGGCGATGTGCGCCGTGTACGCCTTCTGCCGGGCCTGCGACGACGCCGTCGACGAGCCCGAGACGATCGAGCGGAAGCGCGAGGCCCTCTCGACCCTCCGCGCGCAGCTCGACGCCGCCCTCGCGGGGCAGCCCGAGGGGCCGATCTTCACCGCACTCATGGACACGAAGGGGCGCTACGGAATCCCGCCCGAGTACTTCTACCTGCACCTCGACGCCTTCCTCATGGACATGGAGCGGATGCGGTACGCGACGTTCGAGGAGCTGCGCGCCTACTGCTACGGCGTCGCCTCGATGGTCGGCCTGATGTGCCTGCACATCTTCGGCTTCTCCGCCCCGGAGGCGAAGGGGCCCGCGGAGGACCTTGGCATCGCCATGCAGCTCGTGAACATCATCCGCGACGTGAAGGAGGACGCCGACCGCGGGCGGATCTACCTCCCTCTCGACGATCTCGCGCGGCACGGCGTGACGGAGGAGCAGGTGCTGCGCGGCCAGGAGACCGACGCCTTCCGCGCCCTCATGCGCGCGCAGGCCGAGCGCGCCCGCGTCCACTTCGAGCGGAGCCGCGCGCTCTACGCCTACCTGCCGCGCGTGTCGCGCAAGTACCCGCGGTTCCTTCAGGCGATCTACGGCCGCACCCTGGCCCGCATCGAGGAGGAGGGCTTCCCCGTCCTCACGCGGCGCGTGGAGCTCTCGAAGTTCCAGAAGGTCCGCGTCGCGCTCGGCGTCTGGATCGGATCCCTCGTGAACGGGAAGGCGTAGAAGCAAGCCGCTCATGGAGTCGCGCTCGTGAGGGACATGGCCACCAAGATAAGCCCCGAAGGGGCGCAATGCAGCAGCCCAGGGCGGAGCGAAGCGGAGCCCTGGGAATGCGCATCGAGCGACCCCGCAGCCCCGAAGGGGCGACAGACATCGCGCCCTTGGTGTATGTCGCCCCTTCGGGGCTCCAATTGCCCTTGTGACCCGGTACCCAGGGCTCCGCTTCGCTCCGCCCTGGGCTGGTTCATCCCGCCCCTTCGGGGCTTGTCTTGGTGGCGATGCCAGCGAGGGCGCCCTGACGGGTGCCGATCCGCGGCGCCCTGACGGGTGCCACGCCATCTTCGCTGATGCTGGGACGATCGCATGCCCGCGAAAGACATCACTGTCGTCGGAGGGGGCCTTGCGGGCCTCGCGGCCGCCTGCGCGCTCGCGGATGCGGGGGCGAAGGTGACCCTCCTCGAGGCGCGGCCGTACGTCGGCGGGCGGGTGTTTTCGTTCCGGGACAAGACGACCGGCGACGAGGTCGACAACGGCCAGCACGTCTTCCTCGCCTGCTGCACCGAGTTCCTGGGGTTCCTCCGACGCCTCGGCGTCGAGGATCGCGTCTTCCTGCAGCCGAGGCTGAAGGCGACCTACGTGCTGCCGGGCGGCCAGGAGTCGGCCCTCTCCGCGTGGCCCCTCCCCGCGCCACTCCACATCCTGTGGCCGTTCCTGCGGCTCGGGCACCTCCCGCTCGGCGCGAAGTTCCGAATCCTCGGCGCGCTCCGCGCCATCCGGCGCATCACCCCCGAGGAGCGCCGCGCCCTCGACTCGCGGACGTTCCTCTCCTGGCTCGAGGAGCACCGCCAGCCGCCGGTCGCGATCTCGCGGTTCTGGAACCACTTCGTCGTCTCCACGCTGAACGAGGATGTCTCGCGCGTCAGCGCGGCGCTCGCCGTGATGGTCTACCAGGACGGCCTGATGCGCGGCGCGACCGACGCGAACATCGGATATGCGCGCGTCGGGCAATCGGGCGTCTTCGCGGAGGCGGCGCAGCGGCACGTCGAGGCGCGGGGCGGCGCGTTCCGATTCGGCGAGCGGGTGCTGGAGGTCGCCGTCGAGGGGGACCGCGCGACAGGCCTGCGAACGGCTTCGGGGCGGACCGCGACGGCCGACGCGTACGTGATCGCCCTCCCCTTCCACGAAGTCCCGCGCGTGATGCCCGAGGCGTGGCGCGCGCGCCCGCCGTTCGCGAACGCCGCGGCGCTCGCCTCCTCGCCGATCCTGAACGTCCACCTCTGGCTCGACCGCGACGTGATGGAGCGCGAGTTCGTGGGCCTCCTCGACAGCCACCTCCACTGGGTCTTCAACAAGTCGCGCATTCACCACGGGAGCGGCGGCCGCTCCCTCAGCGTCACGATCAGCGCGGCGCGCGAGTGGAGTGAGCTCACGCAGGAGGAGGTGATCCGCCGCACTGTCGAGGAGCTGCGCCGGTACCTGCCTGCGGCGCAGGACGCGCAGGTGACGCACGCGATCGTCGTGAAGGAGTCCGACGCGACGTTCTCCGCCGCGCCCGGCACCGCGGCGCTGCGCCCGCCCTCGGCGACGCCGATCGCGAACCTCTTCCTCGCCGGCGCCTGGACCGACACGGGCTGGCCCGCGACGATGGAGGGGGCCGTCCGGAGCGGCCTGGCGGCCGCGCGTGTCGTCATTGCTCCCGGCGATCGAGCCACTCGCGCCCGCGGATGGCGGCGAGGGCGCGCTTCTCGGGGCCGTCCTCGGAGTCGAAGTCGAAGTCCTTCCCGACGAGGTTGTAGAGGGCCGTGATCGCCTCGTAGCGAACATCCTCGGCCGGGTCTTCGAGGAGCTTGACGAGCTCGGGCAGGAGGCCCGCGGAGGCCACGCACCCGGCGGCCACGCAGAAGTTGCAGCGGACGGCCTCGGCCGGGTCGCTTGCGAGGAGCTGCAGGCCGGCGAGGAGGTCGCAGAACCCCTTCGTCTCGGGCAGGGGCGTTTCGCGGACATGGCTCTTGTGCTGGTAGAGGCGGTCCGGCACCACGGGGTCGGGGACGATCGGGAGAATCATCCTCGCGAGGGGGCCGACGAGGTCGTCGCGGTCGCGGCGGCAGGCGTCTACGATGAGCTCTGCGAGGAACGACGCCTCGACCTCGCCCGGGCCGACGATCCACTCGAGGGCCAGCTCCCCCTTCTCCTCGTCGTCTCCGAAGAGGTCGGCGCGGAGGGTCGAGGCGTCGCTCCTCCACCGCGCCGCGAGCTCGGGCGGGACGTCCGCGCCCTCCTCCTCCGGGTCGTTCGGCATGTCGAGCGCCTTCACGATCGGGTTGACGTCGCCGATCTCCGCGAGCAGCTCGGGGGCGGCGACCTGGAGGACCTCGAGCGCGTCCTCCATGTGCGCGGGGTCGACGTCGATGCGGAAGGCGGCCTTCGACGAGAGCGTGAGCCCCTCGTCGAGGAGGTCGACGGGGCGGGGCGCGAGCGGCGGAATGCCCGCCTGCGTGAGGCGCTCGACCAGGCCGCGCGCCTGTTCCTCGGTGTGGACGTACAGGGCTCCGGGATTCGGAGTCATCGGCCGGCCTCCTGCAGATGGCGGGCAATGGCGTCGAGCACCTGGTCACCGGCGGCGGGGAGGGGCGGCAGCGAGGTCCACTCGATCTCGTGGCCGTTTTGCTTCTTGACGACTCCGCGGCGCACGGTGATGCGGGTCCCTCCCGCCGGCTGCGGGCTGATCGAGACGTGCGTGCGGAGGCGGGAGCGGTCTGGGCGTTCCTCGGAGATCGTCTGGAGGTACTGTCCGTCGCCGCGGTCTTCCTCGACCTTCTCCCCCATCGCGGCGAGCACGGCGATCGCGGCGTCGTGTACGCGGATGGCGTCGGCGCGGAAGACGTGCGACTGGCCGTCCACCACCGGCTCGGGCTTCGGCTTCGGCGCGTTGGCCCGGCAGCCTGAGAGGAGGCAGGCGAGAAGGGCGATAGAGATGCTGCGGAGTCTCATCGACGGAGGTCCGCCCGGCTACCCGAGCTTCTTCAGGATGCGATCGAGCTTGGTATCCACGGCGCGGAAGCCGCCTTCGACGCGTTCGTGGAGGGTTCCCACCGTGGCGGTGAGCCCAGCTACCGAGGCAGTGACAGCTCCGACGGAAACAGTGACCCTCTCAACGGAGGTCGTGAGCGCCCCCACCGCGGCGTTGAGCACCCCGACGGCTGCGGTGAGGCCCGCGATCTGTCGCGTGTGCTCGTGGAGATCGAGCGTGTTCTGTCTGATCATGCCCGCGAGATCGCGCAGCGACTTCTCGTGCTTGTCCAACATCCCGATGATCTCCCGCTGCACGGAGCGCTGCGCCTTCAGCTCCTGGCGCTGGGCCTTGAGCTCTTCACGCTGGGCCTTGAGCTCTCGCGTGACCCAGTTCTGCCAGGGGTCGCCGTTCATCGGGATCCGTCGGCCGTTGATCATGTGGCACCTCGCTCGACTCCATCAGCGTACACGCGGGGAGATGGCGGAACAAGCCTCCTCCATCGCTTGTGCATGGAGTCTCGCACCCGTACAGTGCCTGCATGCCCGAGTTGACCGTGCCGGACGTGATCCACCGCCTGCCGCCGCTCGTCGAGGAGGCGAGGCGGTTCCTGGCGAAGCTGCGTCCATCGAAGAGGCCGCGCATCCGGGTGTGGCGCGGCGCGAGGCGCGGGTTCGGCGCGGTCTACCCCGGCTCGTTCGACCCGTGGACGCGCACGCACGAGGCGATCCTGCGTGCGACGCTCCGCCGCGGGCGAGGTCCCCTGCTCGTGCTCCTCGCCCTCGATACGGTCAACAAGCCGGCGCACGCCGCGCCGCTCGCGGAGAGGTTGGCGATCCTCGCGCTCCACTTCGCTTCCGATCGTCGAGTCTCGATCGGCGTCTCGACGCACGGGCGGTTCCTCGAGAAGGCGCGCGCCCTCGGTCGCGCGACGTTCGTCGTCGGCGAGGACACCAAGGAGCGGGTCCTCGCGCCGCGGTACTACGAGGACCCCGAGCGCGAGCTGGCCGAGCTGCACCGCCGCGCGCGGTTCATCGTGGCCCCGCGAGGCGGCCGAGGGGACCTCCGCCTCTCTCGCGTCGACCAGGCCCGCAGCGCCACGCAGGCGCGGCGCGCGCTCGCGAAGGGGAAGCTGCCGTGGGACCAACTCGCGCCCGACGTGCTGCTCGCCTGCTGGCAGCTCCGACTCTACGGCAACCCGCGGCTCTTGCCCGTCTGGGTCGTCACGGCGTTCCTGGAGCGCGGGGGCCTTGTCTTGCTGGTCAAACGGAGTCAGCAGGTGGGGACTCATCGGGGAGCGTGGTCTGGCGTGAGTGGATACCTGGATTGGCCCGTGCGGCGATTGCGACAGCTCGTGCAGCGCGGGCCCGGTCGCATCGCACTCCGCCAGGCACTCCAAGAAGTGCGCGAGGAAACCGGTATCGGAAGGACCGAGCTCTCGGGCTACCGTGCGGGCGAGGAAGTTCCTGCGCCCGACCCTCGGAATCAACGCGAGTGGCGGATCCGACCGTTCCGCTTCCGGCTCAGGGGCGTGGTTGTGCCCAAGCTCGACTGGGAAAACGTCGAATGCGATTGGGTGCCTCTCCCGGATGTCGCTCGCCGCCGGACCGTCCCCCGGTTGAGCGAGGCACTCGAGAGCGCCTGCGGGCCGTGGCGCCGCTGGTACAGGGACCGCATCGCAGAGCTCGAGCACGATCGCGAGAGCGGTGCGATGGAGATCGCGCGCACGTTCTTGGGGCTCGGATGCCAGGCCCGAGAGTTTGGCGTTGGAGACATGCTTGTTTCCTGCGCCCGGAGACTTGCTCGAGCACATCCGATGGGTCCCCTCAAGTGGATCCAAGAGCGACTCGTGCGCGGCCGATCTCCCAACTCTATCCGGCGGGAACTCCGGGCCCAGATGGAGCACCTCGTAGCAACCGCCCTCCGTCGACTCCAGGGGATACGCGCTCTCGCCACTTATGGGTACAGTTCGACTGTGGGTGGCATCCTGGCGGGACTGGGTTGGGATGGCTGTTCCATCACCGTCTCTCCCGATGAAGATGGCCACTCGCGAAGGCTCGTGGAATCGCTTCGTCGCGTCTATCACGGTCGCGCCCGACTCAGTTCTCGTGTGCCCAGCGACGCAGTCATGGTGATCGGCTGCGACGCCGTCCTCCCCGACGGCAGCATCATCAACGCCCGCGGGACGGTCAAGGCGATCCGGGACGCCGGCCTCCCCGTCGTCGTCCTCGCGCAGAAGTGCAAGTTCGTGAAGCGCATGCCCCGCCTCCGCCGCGGATTCGAGCGAGTCCCCTACCTCGGGTGGACCCTGATCTCGTAGGATGGCGCCCGCATGGAGGGCATCCAGAGGCTTCGCCGCGTCCTCACGACCGTCCTGCTCCTGGGCGGCGCCGGCTGGTTTCTCCTCGCCCCCGCGGCGATCGTCCTCTGCGTCGTCGAGGACCCTGCCCTGCGCGGGCAAGGGAACCTCGCCTGGGCCTATCGCTGGCACAGGAACCTCACGCCCCGCTTCGAGGCCTGGGCGCGGGGACGCGTCGCCACGCGTCGGGCGACCCCCTCGGACCCGCGCGATGTCTCCGGAAGCGAGTGGCCGATGTTCGGCACCGTCTTCTACCTGCTCGCGACGGAGTCTCTCCAGGACGGGCGCGACGGGGCGCCCGCATCCCCGATGTCGTACGCGGGCGGGGCCGTCGAGGCGGCCGCCTCGCTCCTCGTCGATCCCGCCAACGCCGAGTGGGTGAGGGCGCGTTGGGGAGACGACTATCTCCACCATGAGAACATCTTCTATCGCCACCTCCTGATCTTCGGACTCGTTGCGTACGAGCGTCTGACCGGCGACCTCCGCCACCGGGCGCTGCTCGAGGACCAGGTCGAGACCCTCTCGGCGGAGCTCGCCGCGGCGCCGCATCGCCTCCTCGACGACTATCCCGGCGAGTGCTATCCCACCGACGTCGTCTGGGCCGTCGCGGCGATCCGACGCGCCGACGCGGTCCTCGGGACCGACCACCGCGCCCTCGCGAACGATCTCCTCGGTCATCTGCAGGGGTCGCTGCTCGACCCCTTGGGCCTCCCCCCCTATCTGGCCGACAGCCGCGGCGGCACGGCCATCGGCGGCTCGCGAGGCTGTTCCAACTCGGGACTCCTGATCATGCTCCCGGAGCTCGACGCCGACCTCGCGCGGCGATGGTTCGACCTCTACGAGAAGCACTTCTGGCAGCGGCGAGGCCTCTTCGACGGGTTCAGGGAGTTTCCGCCGGGCGAGGTCGGGCGCGGCGACGTCGACTCGGGCCCCGTCATCCTCGGTCACGGCGTCGCGGCCTGCGCATTCGGCGCCGGGGCCGCGCGCGCGAACGGGCGATGGGCGCGCCACCGCACGCTCTCTGCCGAGTCGGTCCTCTTCGCGTGGCCCCTGCCCGACGGGCAACTCCTCGTGCCCCGGCTCCTTTCGAACGCGACGGAGGCCCCCCTCCTCGGGGAGTCGGGCGTACTGTTCAGCCTGACCCGCCCGGGCCCGCGCGGCGCGGCCGAGTTCCCAGCAGAGGGCCTCTCCCCCCTCTTCTGGATCCTCTGGTGCTCCTGGGTGCTCCTCGGCTTGACTGTGGTCTGGGGCGAGGCGCGGCGCTGGCGCCGCTGGAGGAAGGAGGGTCGCGCCGCGAGCCCCGGGCGCGCACGCGGGGCCTTCTTCACCTGGGCCGTCCTCCTCACCGCTGCGTCGATCCTCGCGGTGCTGGGCCTCACCCCGATCGGGGCCATCGCGGCCCTGCTGGCGTTCGTCGTCCCCGAACGGCTTGCAGGAAGGAGCGCGACGTGCCCTGGTACGTCTACATCGTAGAGTGCCGCGACGGCACCCTCTACACGGGCTCCACGAACGACGTCACCCGCCGCCTCGCGGCGCACAATGACGGCCGAGGCGCGCGCTACACCCGCTCCCGCCGCCCGGTCCGCCTCCGCTTCCTCCACCGCGCCCGAGGCCGCTCCGCGGCGCTTCGCCGAGAGGCCCTCATCAAGGGCCTCTCCCGCCCGGAAAAGCGTCGGCTCCTTTCCGACGGGGAAATCCGGATTCCATAGACGATTCCTCCGCCCCGCGGTGTGGAGGAGTCGGAGGGCTTGATGACGTCGGTCGCGCAGGCTCAGGTCCGTCGCTGGTACGAGGAGCTGGGCCCGACGCTCCTCCTGTACGCGAGGTCGCTCGCGACGGACGCCTCGGCCGCCGAAGACGCCCTCCACCAGGTGTTCCTCAGGCTCCTCTCCGGCGAGGTCGCCATGCCCGACGATGCGAGGCCGTACCTGTTCCGCGCGGTGCGGAACGCCGCGGTGAACCTGCGGCGGGCCGAAGTGCGCGAGATGGCGAGGCGCGCGGAGGCCCCGCGGTTCGAGGCGCCCGCCGAGCTGGAGGAGGCGAGGATCGTCCTGGAGGACGCGCTCGAGTCGCTCCCTCCCGAGCAGCGCGAGGTCGTCGTGCTGCGCACCTGGGGCGACATGACGTTCGACGAGGTCGGGGACGTGCTCGGCATCCCCTCGAACACGGCGGCCTCGAGGCACCGGTACGCGCTCGAGAAGCTGAAGGAACGGATGGCGGCCTTCGCCACGGAGTAGACGATGTCGACCGACGCCGAATTCGAACGGTACCTGCGGCAGTTCCGCCCGCGCGCGCCGCGCCCCCTCGGGGCTGCGGGCCGCCAGCGGTGGCTCGGCATCGCGGCGATGATCGCGGTCTCCCTCGCGCTCCTCGCGACCCTTCGGCCGGGCACGCCGACGCCGCACGTCGTCCTGGTCCCCCGCTCGCAGCCTTCGGCGCACGTCGCGCGCCGCCCCGAGTCGCCCGTCTCGATGCGTCGCCTCCGCGCCATCTCGAGGCGCGACCCCGAGTCGCTCGACCGGGCCCTCGACGCGGCCTCCGGCCGACTCCTCCCCGACGTGGAGGAGACGCACGGCGTCCTCTCCGAACTCGCCCGGGTCTCGGGCAGCTAGAGTTTCATCATCCGTCATTCGCATGGAGGAACCCCCGATGAAGCGCATGCTCGCATGGATCGCGGTCGCGTCGTTCGCGGCCGCCGAGGAGTGGCAGGCGCCGAAGAACACGAACGCGGCGCTCGGGTACTGGCGGGCCTTCTCGCTCATGAAGGACCTCCCGACCGACGAGAAGACGAGCGCGCTCCTCGCGAACGTGCTCAGCGGCAAGGCGGCCTGGGACGAGGAGACCCTCGGCAAGGTCGTCGACGAGAACCAGGCCGCGATCTCCCAGATGCGCCGCGCATCGCGCCTCCCCGACTGCTGCTTCGGCCTCGACTACGACGAGGGGGCCTCGATGCTCCTCCCCCACCTCGCGAAGGCGCGGGCGCTCGGGAAGCTGAACGTCCTTTCCGCGAGGCGGGCGGCGGCAGAGGGGCGGACGCGCGAGGCGATCGACGCCCTCGTCGCGGGGCTTAGGTTCGCGGAGCACTTCCAGCGCGACGGGACGCTCATCACAGCGCTCGTCGCCCGCGCCATCATGGGGAGCCATCTGAGGCCGCTCCTCGCGATGGTCGGCGAGGGGAAGCTCTCGGCGGACGACCTCGCCGCGGTCCAGGCGGGCGCGCGGGCGATGGCGCCGTACGGGTTCGACTGGGGCGCCGTGATCGCCTCGGAGAAGACCTGCTTCGCGAGCGAGTGGAAGAAGATCCTCGAGTCCAACGACCCGGTGAAGGTCCTCGACGAGGGAGGGCTCTTCAACGGCCAGAAGGCGACGCTCGCGGACCTGGCGGGCGGGAAGGCCTCGGCGGAGGCGGTGAAGGAGTTCGGCGACCAGTGGCACATGGACCCGAAGGACCTGAACGACGCGGAGAAGGTGAAGGAGTACCTCCGCGAGAGCTTGAGGGAATATGACGCGCTCATCGACGAGGAGGCCTCGGCGATGCGCCTGCCGTACTACGAGGCGCGGGACAGGTTGGCGGGAACGGACCAGGAGGTGCCGAAGAAGGGCATCGTGGTGCAGATCATGATGCCCGCGATTGGGGCGGCGAACCGCACGCGGGGCGAGTGCGAGGCGGACCGCGCGGGGCTGATCGCGCTGTCGGCGCTCGCGGCATATCGGCTGAAGAACGGCAAGGACGCGGAGACGCTCGACGGCCTCGATGTGCCGACGGACCCGTATTCGGGGAAGGCGTTCGATCTGGCGAAGACGGACGATGGGATCGAGGTCCGGAGCGCAGGGAAGACCTCGGAGGACCCGCCGCAGCCGATTGTGTACCGGCTTCGCAAGTAGCTAGCGCTTGACTCGCGGCGAGGGGCGGATAAAATCTCCCCACGCTGAAAGCGGCGCCCCCATCGTCTAGGGGCCTAGGACACGAGATTCTCAGTCTCGGGACCGGGGTTCAAATCCCCGTGGGGGTATCATCCTTCGGGAAATGCGCAAGTCTCAAGGCGCAACCGAGCAACTGCACCGCTAGCACAGCATCTACCCGGCGCCACGGAGCGCGGGCGGGAAGCCACGAGCCCCCCGCCCTGCTCCCTGGGATGCGAAAATCACCTCGTGGTCCCGCAGCGCATGGAGAGGAAGACCACGTCGGACGCCGTCGCGAGGACCACGTCGTCTACGACCGGCGCGACGAGGAGAGGCGCCGGCTCCGCCATCGCGTCGACCACGAGGTCACCGCTCGCCGCGACCGACACCCTCGTGCGCGTCCCGCCCCCTCGCACGTCGACGAGCGGCGGCGCGTGGCGCGGCGCCGCTCCCAACGCGATGACCGTGACCGTGCGCGCGTAGCGCCCCGCCGCCCACCTCATGGCCGCCTCACGGTCCGTGAGAGGCTCCGACGACGCGCACAGGTCGTCGAGCACCATGCTCCCGTCCGCGCCGCCCCGCCTGGCAATGCCAGCTTGCTGGTCGTTCCCCGGCCGGATGCGCAGCTCGCCGCACGCGCCGAGCGGTCGCGCGCCGCGGCCCCCGAGGAGCGCGCACGCCGTGCCGTCCACCCGCAGGTCCCACGCGAGGCCGCGATCGCGCCAGCCGAGCGAGAGGAGATGCCACCTCCCCGCGGAGGGAATCGGCTGCCCCGGCGCCGACGCCCAGGTCGTCTCGCCCACCCGTAGCGTCCATCGGTCCCTCGCCTCCCCCTCTTCGGGCACGAACTCGAGCCGAGCGGCCGCCTCCCCGAGCCCGACGACGAGCGGGCAGAAGCGCTCGCGGTCCACCGCGAGGTCGCGCAGCGGGCGGAACCAGAACGAGACGTGCCCGCACTCCTCGAATCCCCTCCCCCGCACCCTCCAGGTCGGCGTCCGCAGCGGCTCGACGAAGAGCCCCTCCGGGTCGAGGCTCCCCGGCAGTCCCTCACGCAAGGGCGCCCCGAGCACCGGGCCGATCGCATCGGGGTCGGCCTCCGCCCCCGCCGCCCGCCAGTCGCGGCAGAGCGAGGGCGCCACGCGCAGCACGTCGTGCGCATCGTGCGACGTGTCGATCGCCAGCGGGAGCGTCGAGCCCACCTCGACCCGCCGCGCGTCGAAGAGACGCACGTCCGCCACCACGGCCTCGACGAGGCCGCCTTCCCGCGCCGTGGAGGTCACCTCGAATCGCCCCATCGTCCGCAGGCAGAGCTCCGTCGTCGACGCGACGAGGTCGGTCTTGTCGATCGGCGAGGCGACCTCCGCCGGCGGCGCCGATTCGTTCAGGTGGAGCGTCGGGTGCGCGTTCGCAAGCAGCGCGGCGGCCTGCAGCGCGTCGATCGTCCCGTCGGCGGCAAGGCCTCGCAGGAAGGCGCGAAAGGCCTCCCAGGTGCCGAACGGGCGCGAGGCCGCGATGTGGTCGGCCACCTCCCGCGCCTGCGCGTCGGTCACGGGGCGCGAGGCGACGAGGCGTCCGAGCGAGAATGCCTCGCCGAGGCGGTCCGCCCCCGCCAGGCGCGCGTCCAGGGCGACTCCGCTCACCCCCGCCAGCGCGGCGAAGAGGACGGCGCGGGGCGCGAGGTTCACGTCGATCGGCGCGCGCGGCGCGCGGCGGACACATGCACAATGGAGCTGGAGCGGGGCGAACACCGGCCCGCCGACCCGTGGCAGCGGCCAGCGGCCGAACGACGTGCGGTGCGCGAGCGGAACCGGCGCGACCACCGACGCGTCGCGCCAGGCGTGGACGCCGAGGAACGGTGCGAGACGCTCGAACGCCTCGCCGAGCACCGGGCGCAGGTCGTCGACGCAGGCGTATCCACCGCGTGGGCGAAACGCGACGACGCGCGCGCCGAGGTCCCCTCCCGCGACGCCGCCGGCCCGCGCGAGGGAGTCGATCATCCGCACGAGCGGCGCGTTGTCGGGCGAGGAGGGCTCCTCCAGGTCGCCGAGATTCGCGTCGACGAGGGCGTTCGCGTCGACGATGCGCAGCTCGACGCCCGCGGGCGCTCCGGCGATCAGCCCGCGCGTCCACGCCGCCGCGGGGTCGCTTGCCGCGCGGGCGAGTTCCTCGGCACGCACCGCGGCGATGGCCGCCTCGAGCCCCGCCTCCGCGCGCATCCGCAGCGCGACGCGGTCCACGGCGTTGTGGGAGATCGCCCGCTCGACCGCGGCAAGCCGCACCTGCATCCACGTCACGCCGGTCAACAGCGCGAGCAGCCCGAGGACCGCGATGACGACGAATCCGCCTCTCTTCCGCATCTGGCGCATGGCGCCCCCTCCAAGGAACGCCTATCCCTTCTTCAAGGGACGTGCCAGATCGGACGAGATTCCCTAACTCGCGTGTGCGCAGCGCGTAATGGCGGAATCGGCAGAAATTGCCGCCCCCGAAAGTGATGGGAAGTCCATCACCTGGGCCGAGGGGGTGTAGGGAAAGGCGACTCTTTTTCGAGGGGCGAGGGGAGAGGGGCGAGGGGCGAGGGCCGGCCCCAAGTCGCTCACCCTTCGCTCTTCGCTCCTCCCGCCGACGCGCCACTCGTCGCAGGACTTCCTCTACGACGAACTAGATCGGTGCGTGGATCGTGAGCTTCACCCGCTTTCCCTTGCGTTCGACCTCGAGCGTCGATGTCTCATAGACGCTCTTCTTGTGCAGCGACTTGTCGACCTGGATCGGGTCGAAGATGACCTGCCCGTCGAACCGCAGCAGCTTGTCGCCGAGCTTGAGCCCCGCCGCGCGGCCCGCGCCGCGGCCGACGCGCGTCACGACGAATCGCTCCCCCTCCAGCCGCACCTCGGCGTTGAGCGCGCTGATCGGCAGCGAGGGGGCCGGCGCGGGTCCGGTGAACCAGACGTAGTCGCCGCGCTCCTCCGCGATCTCCTTCGCCTCGATCTTGGAGGGCTCCTCGACCTCGGTCGGCAGCACGGTCAGGAAGGGTAGATCGTTCCGCCGGTGCACCCGCCCGGGGATCCCGGTCCGGTCCTCGACGTGCCCCCTCCCCGCGTACACGATGAACTGCACCTCGTCCGACCCGCGCTCGTCCATGTACCTCGCGACCGACTCCGCCATCGTCTCGTCCCAGAGGACCATCCCCTCGTAGTACCGCTGGAGCTGCTTCTCGTCGCGGATCGGGTGCGCCGACTGCAGCTCGGCGAGGACCCGCTCGCGGTGCGCCTCGTCGGTGAGGTCGACCTCCGCGGCGACCTGCTTCCGCTCCGCCTTCGTGAGCGCGCCGAGCCCCGACTTCGAGACCTTCCGCGCGATCTCCTGCGGCGCGTTGAGCGCGACCACGTCGAGGTGGTGCTCGCGCGCGAAGTCGAGCAGCGGGCGATAGAACTCGAAGTCGTATCCCCAGACCGTCGCGTAGTTCGACTCGCGCAGGAACGTCGCGACGTCGGTCTCCCCCTTCACGTACCGGTCGATCGCCTTCTGGCACGGGCGCGGGAACATCTCCATCCCGATCGCGATCTCGTGGTTCCGCTTGTAGAGCCCCTCGAGCACATGGAGCTGAACCTCGTGGTGCTCCGGGTGGTTGTGCGTCTCGCCGACGTAGACGACGCGGGCCTTCGCGAGGGCGTCGTAGAGCTTCTTGTGCGTGAGAGTGGTCCCGTCGGCCGTGGAGGCGACCACGCCGCGGATCTCCACCTCCCCCATCGCCTGGAGGCGCGAGAGGAGGTCGTCGGGCGGGGTGGCGAGGAGGGCGGCGACGATGAGGGGCAGCATGGGGACCTCCGCGGATGGCGAGGGAAGACAGGGTAGCCATGGCGCCCCGGTTTTTCCAGCGGTTCCCGCGGGGGCGTCGTATAGAATCGCGGGCGTGGTTCAAAGCAGGGTAACACTCGTCGTCGTAGTCGTAATCGTAGTCGTAGTCGTTCCG
>ORJL010466224.1_pt1 | contig 22515 bp, 27 predicted proteins | sample 1779941 | NCBI WGS metagenome assembly ORJL01 (sample SAMEA104232317, study PRJEB22302) | groundwater metagenome | biome: forest; feature: aquifer; material: groundwater | place: USA | collected 2011-08-07 | depth 5.8 m
ATAAATCTGGATTATAATAAGATAAAAGATTTTTAAAGTTGATTATAGGATTATTCTTAAAAATATTTATACAAAAATATTATAAATAGAGGTTACTTTAAACTTATAGCCTATCTAATATTCCTTAAGTAAACGACATTGTCCTAAAGGATAGGGTTTAGGGAAGCGCTCGTGCTTTGGATACTCGGGGAGCGACCGACGCCCTAAAAGGCGCGGTTTCCGTCGGTCCCCGACATCACAAATTAAACTACAACCTCTTCAGTATCTTAAAGTAACGAGAGTTCTTGCGACAGACTATAGCTAAGTGTTCCCAGTCCCATCAGCCTGTCGTTCAACAAACCCACATTTCTTGCATTTATACAAGTAAATATCAGACTCATCGCTGTAAGACGCATTAATCTGTGTAGGCTCGCACTCCCCATACCCACATTTCTTGCATTTATTTGGAAATCCAGGGCTTTCTACAGGCACAGCTATTCCTTTTCCGACTTCTTCACGCGAACTTATTTTCTCTCCTGCTTTGAGTGCCTGATGAATCTGATTAGTATGCCCGCAACTGCATACTACTTCATACACTCTATCGTGGTGTTCATATGCCGTAAGCATCCTCCCGCATTTCTTACAATAAAAACTCTCGCTCATAACTTATCATCAAAGAAGGAGTATTTAAGTTTTCCCGTCGGAAAAAGAAGAGTTTAAATACTTATAAATGTCAAGAACCATCCGCTAAACAGGTGGCGTGTCGTGGTTCTTGAGCACACTCGAGAATCCTTTATTACTCTCCGCTAAAGCGGGGAGATTGCATTAGCATGATAGGATTCTCGATGTCTTAAAATCCATATCACTCACCTAAGAGAGACTATGAAATCTCCTTACAAATCCTCGATTTGTAAATTTCCTTATCACAAAAACATAATCTATCAGAGAAATAACCTTAAATATACATAATCCCTCTCCAAATCATGGACTTTGATTCTCTTCTAGCCAAGCGTCACTCAGTTCGCGCGTATAAGAGCAAAACGGTTGGATGGAGGAATGTCGTGGAAGCGGTCGATGCTGCCCGTATGATTCCTTACGCAGGCAACAATAACAACCTCAAGATTCTTGTTACTTTTGACCCTGAAAAAATAGCAAAAGTTGCAGAATACGCAGAACAACTCTGGATTAATGAAGCAAGTATGGTCGCAGTAGTATGCTCTGATGAAGCGCAGCTTGAAAAAGCGTATGGCGAGCGTGGTAGAGTCTACTCACGACAGCAAGCAGGCGCAGCAATTCAGACCTTCCTTCTAAAACTTGCTAATGATGGAATTGGTGCATGCTGGGTCGGGGCATTTGAAGACAACAAAATCCGCAGTTTATTCAAAATACCTGAAAACATACAAGTAGAAGCATTAATCCCGATAGGTTACGAAAAAGCAAAGCCTGTTGCTCCAAAGTACAAACGTGCCCTAAAAGGTTTTATGTACTGGGAAAAATGGAGTCAGAAAGAGATTCCAAGCTTCTTTAATGAACCCCCAATACATGCTGAAAGAAGATAAGAATTAAGGTGCAACTCTTTTCAAGCCTTTCACAGAATCAAAATCCTTATCGTCAGAAATAATACTATCACATTTGTTCAGAATTGCCGTAGCCGCATGAATGGCATCTCGAGGATCCAGACGATATAGCTCAGCTATCATCTGAGCCTTAGTAATTACTTCCCCATTGACTTCTATAAAAAGTAAAGAAGGAATCTCTAAAAATTTTCTGGTTTCTTCAAGAGCTTTCTCTCTTCCAATTTCTCTCTTGAGCGCGTATAATACTTCATCCCATGTCAAAAGAGAAGTGCAGGCTTCAATTTCTCCAGTAATCACCTTATTTATAATAGACAAACAAGACTCTGATTGTCGAGATTCTCCCGTAACAGGATAGATAAAAATATTGGCATCAAGGTAAATCATAACTTTCTTCTTCATACCTCTTAATGTCTTTGAGTGTCATACTTTTTCCTTTCTTTCTGTATTTAAGAAAACTTTTGAGCCATTCTTCAGGATTTTGTTGTTTACGAATAATAATTTCTCCATCGCGCACGCTTAACGCTACCTTATCTCGATCCTTAATTCTCATTTGTTCGCGTATATCCTTTGGTATAACGATAATACCTTTAGGCTTCATTTCACGTATCAATTCCATACCAAAAATAGTAGGAATACCTATTTAAACTTTTTCCTACTAAAAGTAGGAATTCTTACCCTCCGACACCTCTTGGACCAATAGAAAAGAAATTCCTTAAAATCTAAAACCTAGAAACATACCAAAAATTCAAAAAAATCAAATGCAAAGAGACTAGACGTAAAAGAAAGGATATAACTTGGAAAGATAGTCTATATTGGACCGCACTCCGCATACCGTGGAAAAAGAGAGCCTGAATTTTTTGTTAGAAATATAATCCGAATATAAAGCTATAGTAAAAATAAAAAACAAGAGGGGCTTTCAGCCCCTCTTTCAAGAAAATAAAAAAAATAAAAAGTAAGTAAAGCTAAGCTTTATCTGAAGACTTCAATGCCTAAATCAGACATCTCAGACTTCATATGCTGCTCCTCGCGCTGTGAACGTCTACCCATCACATACGGAGACTTAACTCCTGTCATGATAGTAATGACGCGCACTTTGTTAGCAAACTCTTTGTTGACTCTCGCGCCGATAATAACCTGAGCGTCCTGGCTGATGTTCTCAGTAACGAGTTCACCAACTCCAGCGAATTCCTCAAGCTTGAAATCTGGTCCACAAGTAATGTGAATCAGAGCTCCTGTTGCGCCTTTATAATCAACATCAAGCAAAGGATGCGTCAACGCCTGTCTTACTGCTTCATCAACTCTGGCCGTTGTATCACTCTCACCAACACCAATAACTGCCACTTCGCCGTTCTTCATGATCGCTGAAACGTCTGCATAGTCTAAGTTGATCAATGAGGGCAAGGTAATAGTTTCCACTATGCCTTTAATCATTGTACTGACCAGCTCGTTTGCGACCGCGAAAGCCTGCTCCATGGGCAAGTTACCAGCAATGTCAACAAGACGGTTATTATCAATAATAATTGCCGTGTCGACAACTTCTGTTAGTTCCTGTAATCCAAACTCAGCTTTTTCATGTCTGGCTTTTTCACAGTCAAACGGCATCGTAACCACCGCAATAACTACTGCGCCTGATTCTTTTGCCAATTGCCCGACAACCGGTGCCGAGCCAGTGCCAGTGCCGCCGCCCAAACCAGTCAAGACGAAGACCATATCAGCACCACTTACTGATTTTTTAAGCTCAGAAAGTGATTCTTTTGCAGCTTCTCGTCCCTTTTGGGGAAAACCTCCGCATCCAAGACCACGAGTAAGTTCTTTTCCAATCAGAATCTTCTCATCAGCCTTAGTAATACTTAAGTGTAAAGCGTCTGTATTGATACCATATATCGTTGCACCACTTATGCCTTTGTTGAAAAGCCAAGTAATTGCGTTGCATCCCGCGCCACCACAACCAACAACCTTGATGTTTGCCTTTCCTGCCCGCAATTCATCAAAGTTAATGCTATGTGTCGCAGCATTCTGTATTGCCTCTTTTGCAAAATCGAGTACCATGTATTATACCTCCTTTCATCTTATTGAAAAGACAAAAACATTATGAGTATTTATATTTGACTATGACAGAGAATACAAGAAAAAAAGCCCGACAACCTACAAAAAAATCAAAATCTCTGAATCCCAACTTTTCTAATTGCATCGAAAACATGCCTTTCTGCTTCTTTAAGATCAATATTATTAAACATAAAAGAAGCGGCGACTCTATGTCCCCCTCCCCCTAATTCTTTTGCAAAGAGAGAAACATCAACGCCTCTTTTTGAACGAAAGCTCCCCTTTATATAATCGCCAAAATCTACAAGTGTAAAAACGAAATCAAAGTCAGATATAAACTGTAGTTCATTTATTCCAAGACGCGCTTCAGCACCATTCAACCCCAGCTTCTTGATTTCTTCTAGTGGAACAGAAACAGAACCACATTTTAATTCTTCATTTATTTTAATATGAGAAAACAAATAGCCAAAATACCTCTTAAGATTAAGGGGCTGATTATAAAGAATCGGCTTCAAAACTCCGCCAAGATAGTCTGCCCCATTCTCAATTAAAAAAAGAGCATCTTTAAGCGCCTTATTAGGATTTGTATCATAACTAAAGAAACCACTGTCAGTACAAACACCTATAAGAAGACGATGTGCCAGAGAAGAATCAAAAGTTACATGCATAGAAATAAAAAAGTCAAGCAAAAGAGAACAGGCAGAAGGCTGTGTGGAATCAACATAATTAAGATTTCCAGAGTAATCGTTGACAGCATGATGATCAATATTAACGACAAAAGCAGAAGAAGGTAAAGAGAATCTACCCATTTTTTTAACAGAAAAAGACTTCAACGAGCCATAGTCCATCAAGAGAATGATATCATAATCCTTGCTGTCCAAATCGCAGATATCTACACCAATTTCTATTTCTTGTGCAAGAGACAGTGTGGAGAAATTGCCTGCTAAGGGGCTAGGACTTATTAAGCGGACTTTAGCTCCAAAATCTCTCTCAAGAAAGTATTTCATAGCAGTACAGCATCCGAAACTATCTCCGTCAGGAGATGGATGAAGGCTGATTAGTATTCTCTTAGCATTTTTAAGTGAATCAAATATTTCCTGAAAGGAATTATTTTTAGGTTCGTTCATATTTTCTCCAGAATCTCCGCATGAACATTCACAGCTTCACACAATTTTACAAACTGTTCTGCATCCTCTCTGGTACCCATCACTCCAGACCCATAATGCATAGGTATGGCGTAATCAGGACTCAAAAGTGAAGCGACCTCTGCCGCCTCTTCAGCATTCATAGTGTGCTTTCCAGATACTGGGAGCAAAACAATGAAAGCATTCCCATGCTTTCCATAACCAGTTAGTTTTTCCATTTCCGGAATCTTATCGCTGTCTCCTGCATGGTAAACAATCACTCCTTCAAACTTTAGTAGATATCCGAGCCATCCTTCTGATTTAGGATGAAAGTCTTTTTTGACATTATATGCGGGAAAAGCTTCAATTTTAAAATTTCCAAATGTAAGCTCATCACCGACTTCGATAATTTGCATGTTTGCTCCTTCAATGTGTGCAATTTTACTCTGTGCATCAGCAGGCACAACAATAGAAGTTCCAGGACGGGCGAGTTTTAGAATATCTTTTATGCTACAATGATCATAATGACTATGAGTGATTAAGATTAAATCAACAGGCGCAACACTATCAGTAACCATATATGGATCTATGGCAATCCGCTTCCCCCCCTCGTTACTGATTAAAAATCCAGAATGACCTAAAAAATCAACACTAACTCCCTTCACATTCATGAAAAAATCAACGCGGTGAACCTTATAATATTAACGGTTGTAGCGGGAAGCTTATAAAAAAGGATGAAGAATTCCGACGCGCATGTACTCGTGACATCTAACAGGGAACTCACTTAAAATCGCTTAAACCAATATTGAGAAGGACTTTTTTAATTTCATTAATTGTTTTCTGCTGGTCTTTTTTATCAGACATTCTTACAAATCGTATCAATAAGTCAGTAAGTCTTGACTGGTCCATTATTCTTAATTTAAAACCATCGGTGATAAAGTAAAATCTAAATGAACCATACTTAATCTCTTTAATAACTACTCCTCCCACCGCCCCTAAAGACTTGCCTTTATGAGGATTCTCTTCAAGAGATTGCATCTGTCTAAAAATTGTCTTGGATTCTTGTTTAAATTTCTTAAGAATCTCATTTTTAAGGTTTTCATCAATCTCTACTTTGACCATTTCTTGTCTGCCTCTTTAATGGCTTCTTCGATGGGAACAAAGCCTTCTTCAGACATTAAAAATTGCCTTAATTGTTCTTTCGTAGCTATTATATAGATTCTTTCAAGAATTTCCTCATAGCTCTCACCCTTAGTTCCGAATGAAGATAGTTTTTCTTTCATTGCTTTGCTTAATTGTATTGTGGTGATTTCCATGGTATCTATAGCTTCCATAGATGCTATGGTTTATAAACCTTTTCTTTACTCAAAAATCTTCAAGCCCGAGTTCCCCTCGATTATTCCCTTTTCAAAGGAGGTTGTCAGCAAGACTTCAGGGATTTCTAATCCCTGACAGCACTCAAGAACGTACGTTCTTGATGAACAGTAGGTTCCTTACGAGTGGACCCGCCGAGAATTGAACTCGGATCTCATCCATGCGAAGGATGCATTCTGCCGTTATACTACGGGCCCGATAAAGTTCGATTCGCTCTTGCTGTGGGCTTTCTCGCTTACGCTGCGAAACTCCTTGCTGCGTCGAACGAACTGGACCCGCCGAGAATTGAACTCGGATCATTCGAATGCCATTCGAATATTCTAACCGTTGAAATACGAGCCCGTCAACAACCTAGCTGGCAAATATCCATGCTTTAAAAAATATTCGTACTTCATCAGATTTCGAGAATTTGAACTTCCTATATCGTTAAACCATCTTTTAACATTAGTTATTCCTCTTACGCAAACATCTGATCCAGTATTATAAGCAGGATATCCCTGTTCTCTCAACATCTTGATAAGTTCATTTCGAAATCTCTCACTTTTTGAAGAAATGGTAATCCAAGGATATCTATATTTCTCTCTCTTATTTGCCAAAATGCAACCATCGGTATCAAATAAAAAGAGATCTACTGTCTCACTCTAACAGCAAAAGAGCACTCATTACACCTATCCCAAGTAAAAATGCAATTATCTGCATAATTGAACGCCACAACCTAGTTTCTTTATGCAGCTCAGGGATCAAATCGCTGCCTGCAATGTAAATAAAACCGCCAACGGCAACAGGCACTAGAAACATTTCAATATGCTCGACAAATGTAGTTGCCCAAAGCGCAAGCACTGCCCCAAGAACAGCTGCCAGAGCAGAAATGAAATTAAGAGCCAAAGCTTTGCTGCGAGAAAACCCTCCATAAAGCAGAACACCAAAATCACCTATTTCTTGTGGAATCTCATGCAACGCAACAGCAAGAGTTGTAGCCAAACCTACAGGAATACTGATAACATAGCTTGCAGCAATTATAACGCCATCTATAAAATTATGTAGTGCGTCGCCAATGAGGTTCATATACGCAAAAGGATGCACGTGTTCCTCAGTTATTGGAATATGGCAGTGCTGCCAATGAATAACTTTCTCTAAAACAAAGAAGATTACAATGCCGCCTAACACTCCAAGAGAGACTGTAAGAGAAAAACCATACGATTCAACAACTTCAGGAAGTAAATGGATAAACGCATCGCCAAATAAAGCCCCGGCAGAGAAACTGATAAGATAAACTAGCACTGTTTTAAGTCGTTTTGCGTTTACCGTAAGACTGACAATGCCGATAAAAGCCAGTAAACTAATGACTAAAACGCTAATGAGAGTATATAAGACAACAGACATACAATCTATAAAGAGAAATGCTATTTAAAGATTGTCAATACGAATTAAATGAGATTGAAGAGTGCATCATCTTAGTGTAAAAATCCAAATCAGGTTTTTTCTCTCGTGAAGTATAATAAATCTCATCCATGCCTGTCCATGAAGTAAACCATCCAGCAGGCTCAAGAACTATAATAAGAAAATGAATCGAAAAAGTTGCAGACTCAAGAAATGAAAGATACGACGCGACAACAATCATAAGAATGCCTGCGAACGCCATCCGCCATCCCTTGCGTTTTGTGTCAGCAATCTCCTTAGCCAAAATCTCACGATGCCGCTTGAAATGATCATGTAGTCTCTGCCTGATTTTATTTTCCAATGCAATATCACGTTTTGTTTCAGGAATGAGAAAATGCAATTCAAGAGAGCCATCTTTATCTAAAGTCGCACGCTTAGCTTCCTGTAAGAAATCATCTGAAAGAGCGCGAAAATTATAAGGTCGTGGATCGAAGCTTGAGAAAATATCATCATAAGAATCAAGAAGCAGACTAATCTCTCCTGCAGAGAGTAGCGCATGTGAAGGCAGATTCTTAAGAGGGATGTCAGATGAACGTATCATAATTCTCCTTCTATTTCTAAGATAAAACCATATATAAATTCTTACTTCGTCTCTTTTCCAACGGCTTTTCCAGCATCTTTGAAAGCAAGATTTCCAGCAAACAAAAGCCTCAAAGTCTCGACAACTTTCTCGACAGGAACACGTATTTGCTTCTCGCTGTCTCTATCCCTTATAGTCACATCCTTCATCTCCAAAGAATCATAATCAATTGTAAGGGCAAAGGGCGTTCCTGCGCTGGCGCTCCTAAGATATCTTCGCCCAATACTTCCAGATACATCATGCTCAACAACAAACTCGCTCTCAAGCATCGCTTTTATTCGTTCGCTCAATGCAACAAGTTCTGGCTTTTTCATAAGAGGAAATATAGATACTTCAATCGGTGCCATCTTATAAGGCACTGCAAATCGAGTTTTACCCTCTTCGATTCCTTTTTTTTCGTAAAACAAGTCAATAAGTGCATAAGTCGGTCTGTCTGTCCCAAAAGCAATCTCTAAAACATGAGGAACAAATCTCTCTCCGTTTTCACGCATTGCATCCAAAGTAACTTTTGAGAACTTAGCATGCTGTGTCAAGTCATAATCTCCTCTATCATGAACGCCACAGAGTTCAGTCCATCCATAATGATTAAGTTTTACTTCAATGTCCCATGCATCCTGGGCGTAAAAGGCTTTTTCATCATCTTGATGTTGCCTTAAGCGTATTCTCTCAATTGGAATTCCAAAACTGACAAATTGCTGATATGCCAACCAAAGACACCAAGCGTAAGCTTGGCTTCCAAGTATCTTCTGCTTAACTGCCGTAGATACTTTTATTATACTCATACCTTTTCCAGCTTTCTGCGCAGAAGCATCCCATAAAGGAATCTCACTATCCGCTATCTTCTCATAATGAGTCCACTCATTTTTCTCTTTTGGGTCTACAAAAATCTGTCCTTCTGCTTGTGTAAACTCCCTACCTCGTATAACGTGCTGTCGAGGAGAAATCTCGTTCCTATAAGCTTTCCCAATCTGAAAGACTCCGAATGGAATCTTTCTCCTGAAATAATTATAAAAGTTAGGATAAGGGAGATAAGTGACTGTGGCAGTTTCAGGCCGTAATGAACATTCTTGACCAGCAACAACAGTCTTCATCATCAAACTTTGTGTTTCAATCTTCTCAATGAACCTTCCTTTGCAGGTAGGGCATGAGAGGTTATGCTCCCGAATAAAACTCATAATCTGCTCATTTGAGAAAGCGTCAGCAGAAACATCGTGAGATTCTTCAATAAGCTTGTCTGCTCTAAAAACTGCATTACACTTAGAACACCTCACAAGACGGTCTTTAAATGTATCTAAATGCCCTGATGCTTTCCATACAATATCGGGCACCACTGTGGGTCCTTCAATCTCCCTGAGCCCGTGTTGATTAAAAACTTTTCTGACAGAATTCTCAACCTTGTTCTTTAATAATTTACCAAGCGGACCATAAGTATAAAATCCAGCCAATCCCCCATAAATCTCAGGGCTAGGTCCCCATATCAGACCAGACTCTTGGATAAAGCTCAGAAAGTCCTTATCATCATTCTTCTTATCCTTTGCCATTCCTTCTTCTCTATTTGAATCTATTTAAATTATTCGAAACATGGAGAATTAACTTAATCGGGTTACTCTTCTGTTATAGCGAATAACTTTAATTTCCGTAGTTGTTTTGTTATTTGCTAGATAGGAAATCAAGTTAGAAATTACGATTATTAAAGTGATTTCCTATAATCATCAAGAATTGGTCAATGTCAAGAATTTACTAATTCTTGAACACTGTCGAGAATAAGCATATTCTCGAAGTCCTTGAGTGCGCTCAAGAATCAAAGATTCTTGACGTTTCCAGATAGAGAATTTACGAGCAAGGTAACAAAATGAAATAAATTCTCTATAAAATAAAAAAAGCAGAATTTGCTTATTTCAGCTTTGCAGCTTGGTCCTTTGAGAGTACTCTCCAGCACTCATGAGTCCCCGCATTTGACTTAGCGACTGCAAAGAAACGTCCGCTTTTTTCTACAACCCTGTAAACATCTGTAGAAAATTTGCCCTTGGTCTTCACGTCGTAGAACTCCATTTTTGGTTTTACCATGGTAACCTCCTTGGTCTCAATACATATAAATCCCCCTTTATAAATCTAGAGGGTGCTGAAGATTTTGTAAAAAAACAATTCAAAACAACAGATTCTTGATGCATTTCGAATCCCTGATAGAAAGCCAAGCGCACGCCAAAAACGATGTGTGAATGGCATCTGGCAGCGATGTCGATAAAAATAACCTGTTGCTAGTCTATTTCCAGTACAAAACAATCCATATTTTGGACTGCATAGTTCATACATTAGAAGCGTCTTTGTGGAACGCCCAACTTCTTACAAATAGGACACTCATGAAATTCTCGTTTAATCGGCTTACACGTCAGATTCTCCCGTGCAATAATACCAAACTTCTTATGCGTCATTTCAGTAATGCCTATTTTTTCTAATTCAGCAGCTATTTCTTGTAGTTTATCATCGCATTCCCTCTCATGTCCGTACTTCATGGCACAATAATTGCCAAAGTACCAATTTGCCAAATGTCTCACGTTTTTCTTTGGCTTTTCCCTAAGATTTTTTACCATGTTCAATCTTCTCCATCAAGACATTAAGAAGAGGCTTAAGCATCTCAATGAAGGAATCAAACTCTTCCTTCTTCAAAGGAGTAATAACGAGATGCTTAACTTCATCATATGAAAAAACTGCTGTTGAGAGTTTATCTTTTGCTGTGAGAAAATGCTCTTTATATTTTTCATAAGCGTTAATAGCGAATAACGTCTTTTCCTCAGCTTCACTCATTAAATCTTTAGGGTGTATCTTAAATTTCTGATAGATGAAGAGTAGGTCTACAGCATCTCTTGCCTTTATTGCCCTTCGTGTAAGAAGAGAACGGAGTTTTTCTGCGACAATTTCCCTTACATCATAAACCAGTGCTGACTTTTCTTTGTAAAATTGAAGAAATTCTTGATAATAAATCCAGTCTTCCTTTGAAAGGTTGTTTTCTTTCGCTAAAGGATAAAGCTCTTTCGAAAGGGGGCTAAATTTAATTTTCTCTAGAAAATTAATCTGTATTTTTACAAAGGAAGGTGCGTTAGTAACAACAGAAGTATAGTGCACTTTAAAGGTAACAAGTTTATTGTTGCTGCCTAGCATAACATATCTTGTATCTTTCTTATCAAAAACAAAGTCAAGACCGAGAGTTTCTAACTGCTCTCCAAAAGAGTCTATTTTTTCCTTGCAGATTTTCTTAATACTTTTTGTCGATAGACCATTAAAGATATCTTGTTCAACAAAGGTAAAATCCAAGTCTTCTGAAAGCCTAAAGTAATTCAAATATGCTTTCGTCAAGCAAGTGCCTCCCTTAAACACATACTCTTCAAGGTTAAGGGCACTAAGAAGAACATTGAGGTAAAAGTCTTTCTCAATAATTTCCATGGCAGTAATATTTGTCTTATTCTTAATAAAGAGCAAAAACTCCTTCAATTTATCATGGTTAATTTTCATAGTTTCATCTCCATAATACGTTTCTTTACGATACGATTATATTTATGTGCTTCCTTAAGAAAAATAGACTTATTAAAAGAATATTCTTTTAGATCTATAGTTCTTTTAAGATAAAGAAAATCAAGGAGCGTCTTTTCCAGACTACTGTAATATAAAACCGCATGATTTGTCTCTATTTCCTTAAGTCCAAAAAACAATGAAGGTTTTATCTTGATAAAGAGAAAAAGAGAGCCTGCAATATTCATAGGACGAACTCTGTTAAAAGAATTATTAATAACAATATTTACAGGAAAAACTTCATGAGTAAGATTCAAGAATTTTAGGGCAGTGTTCAATCCAAAATACCATCTGACTTTCTTTGAAGCCAATCCTAAAGAAAGCAGTTCATAGGGAGAATAGGTAATCGTATTAAATTTCTTTTCTTCATAGGTTTTCAAGTAATAAATACCTCTAAAAATAGTAATCAAATATCCTTTATTGAGGAGAAGCTTTCGTAAGTCAAGCTTGTTAAAATGATATTTAGAAGCCAGACTATCTAATTCTTCTCGAGTGAGAATGCGACCTTTCGCTTCTCGCAATATAACATCTATTTTGTTCATATTACAATTCCTCCTTTTAGTTGAAGTATAATACGATATATAAACATTTCGATAATGACCTTTACTTTAAAGTTCGCGAAAACTGACATCCCTCCCAGATGCCATTAAGACCAAAAGCGCACGCCAAAAACGATGTGTGAATGGACTCTGGGGGCGATGTGCGGAAAGTTTTAACTATTTTTTAGGTACTAACCGCAAGATTATGAAGCTCTGGAAACTTATAATTTTTCAAAAGACCATAATCTTTAATGAAGTCATAATTGCCTGGATGGAGATCTTTCTTATCTGCCGTAACAAATAAGAATAACTCTTTCTGTTCTGCTTGATGCTGTAAGGCGCTAGCAACAATCTGGCAATCTGCATAATTTTCGATAATATCTCTAAGGAGATTTACTAATTCTACTTTAATCTGCTCCAAAGGAATTACTTTGAAATCTACCTTATTTTTGAGAAATCTTTCTATTTCTATTTCAAAAGTATCTCTCTCTGAAGCAAAGATTTCTCCTAATTTTCGCTGATCATAATCTTTGTAGGCGACATACAACTTCTCCGCAAAGGGAACATCTCGCTTCGATAAATTCATACTGGTTGCTAAAGAAGAAGATTTGTTACTCACTTTTCTTAAGACTTCCTTATGAATGACTGAAAGTTTACTCATGACACTGGACAACTCTCGTATAACAGAATAACAAACAATAAATTTGCCTTGCTTTTTAGAGATATAGAGGTAACATTTGGTTGTCAACTCATCGCTCTTATCCTTCTGATAGCGTGTGAAATTAATAATAATATTCGTATCTAAAAAGCTATCTTTCTCCATATTACTCCTCTCCAGTCCATCCCTGCATTATTTCTTTTGCTTTAAGCGCTTCATCAGGGGTTTCTATTTTCCGATCATCAATCTTACTCCAATAAATTGAGTACAAATCAGATAATTCCTCCTCGGTGCAACTTTTTCTAACCATGAGGGCATTACCCAAGTATAAATTAAGTATTGTCTTGTCAGGAATACGTTTTTCGATAGACTTGTAGAACTTATACGTTGCAATAAACTTCCAAAGAGCATCAAAAGTCAGTAATATTTTTGTTCTATGGTTTTGCAGTTCATCAAAATAGGAAAGTTTTCGTACGGTGGAAATAAATCGCTCGGTAAATAGAAAAATTTCTTTAAATTCATCATCGATGGGGCAGGCAACAAAGAATTCATTGAGAGTATCAAACATTTCTTTTTTATGAATCTCAGGCTGTTCGGTATTTTTTATAAAAGCCTTCTTCAGTTGATAAAGTCGTTCATTATATTCTACATATTGGTCATCCTCTATCTGTTTAGTCTTCTTATTGAAACTTGCTTTAATAAAAATATCAATAATAGTATTTATCTTTAATTTGTGCTCGAACTCCATTTCTTCAGGATATTCTTTAGAAGGATCTGGCATCATTAAAGGTATTGCTCCATAAAGATACCAGACCGTTGGAAGATCTGACAGTCCGCTTTCTGGAGATTTTATGACTTTAACTGCTGCCTTTGCTAGCTCGGTTCTATTAGGGGTACGATTTACGTCTTTATATTTTCTAATGATGAGGCTAAATAAAGTCCTAAATTTCTTTCTTTCTTCATCAGTTATGGGAATATCGAAATATGTATCTCCAAAAATTCTTTGATATATTTTTGCCTTATCCGCCGATAAGATCTCCTTCACTTTTCCATCTTTAGTGAGTTCATCCAGATAGGTATTCACAGTAGACCAATTAGATTCAACCTTCTTTCTCAGTTGTTCTATAGACAGAGGACTCTCTTTAAGAGCATCCAAAATTTCTTCTTTTATTTGTTCAGGGGTTTTTCTAACTGTCATAAAGAATTCACATTCCCTTTCATACTACATACGCCCAAAGACAGTTTATAAATGCTTCTATATTAAATATATAGAAGATAAATATTATTAGTATAGAAAGATTAAATATCCAGCTGTGCCCTAAATCAAACTATGAAATTCAAAGAATTAGAAAAAGGTAACCTATTGTAATTAAAATCATCCATAAAGTTGCACAAACCAACATCGCTCCAAGATGCTCAATATAAAGGGAAGTTGACCCACAAGAAACCTACGGTTTCTTAGGAAGCGCACGCCAGGATTCGAACCTGGGAAAAGCCGGGCTGCAGCCGACCGCAGTAACCACTGTGCCACGTGCGCGTATAAACTACAATTACCTATGGCTTTTAAAGATTTAGTCTCGGTCTTCAAACACCTTCGCAATACTCAAAGCAATATGGATAACTGCATGGGATTGGTGACTGTGTTTGGCAGTTATCCATTAGAGAACCGCGTACAGGATGTAATCTATCCTACGCAGTTCTCTATACCTCTTATTGCGAGGGTTAGTGAATTACTTTCTCTATGCAATTCGCTATGTCAAACATCTTCCCTTCTTCTCCACGACCGCACATTACTTGCATCCCGACAGGAATATCTTCAATTTTGCCCGCAGGCAAAGAAACTGCGCAAATCCCTGCCAAATTAGCCGGAATAGTTAAGGCATCGTAAGCGTAAATTTCTTCAACATTCATTTTGTCTCCCTCTCCAATTTTCCAGGGCAAACTCGGACACGTAGGCAGAACGAGCGCATCAACATTCTTAAACGCCTTTTCAAATTCTACACGAATCAACTCTTTAACTGCAAGTGCCTTCTGATAATAAGCTCCCTCAAATTCAGCGCGAGTAATCTCTTTTCCTCCTAAAATACGACGAAGCACTTCACGACCGCACGCTTCCTCAATTTTGACGCCATAACGCCTGCCATCAAACCTTCTTGTTCCAGAAAAAAACTCTGCATAAACAAGAAGATAATATGTCTGAACAGCCAGCTCAATATACTCAATCTTGATATCCTTAGTGGACCATCCTGTTTTCTGTGCAACAGCAAGAACGCGCGCATCAACAAGCCTCTGGATTGTAGGCTCTACACCCTTCACACGAACCACGCCAAGCTTCACTTTCTTATGCTGCTTGGTCTCTAGAGGTAATGAATTAAAAGTAGTGCAATCTCTTTCATCTGCGCCACGAATAACATCTAAAACAAGCGCAGCATCCTGCACTGTTTTTGCAAGAGGTCCTATCTGGTCTAGACTCATCGAAAGATCAATCAAACCATATCGAGAAACAAGACCATAACTAGGTTTCACTCCGACAAGACCACAATGACTGGCAGGATTACGTAAGCTTCCTCCCGTATCGGATCCAAGCGCAACATCACAAAAACCTGCAGCAACTGCCGCTGCGCTCCCACTGCTACTTCCTCCAGCAACTCTTCCAAGAGCAGCCGGATTCTGGGTAGCTCCAAATGCACTATTCTCTCCACTTCCCCCTGCAGCAAACTCATCGCAGTTTGTCATTCCAATTATCACTCCATCTTCTTTCTTTATCTTCTCAATTACAGTCGCATCATAAGGAGCCACATAATTCTCCAGAACCTTAGAAGCACAATTGCATTTCAGCCCCTTAACATTAATATTGCTCTTTACGCCAATGACATATCCATACAATCTCCCTTTCTTCCCAGTTATCTTAACTTTCTCATCAATCTCTTTCGCCTCCTCCAGCGCCTTCGGATTCAAATGCAGAAAAGCATTGACTTTTCCATCTTCTTTCTTTATCTTCTCAATATAAGCCTTAACTTTCTCTTCGACTTTCATAAACCAAATGAGAACTTATGCTTTATTAAATCTTACCGAAATTCCTGCAAGTAGCCTAAATTTTTCTGTATAAATAACAAAACTGAAAGATTTATATAGCCCATAGTCCATAGTTTTTTATGCCCACAACAATACAAGTAAATGAACAAACACTAGAATTACTAAAAAAACTAAAACGAGAACTGCAAACTTCTTCCTACGAAGAAGCAATTACAAAAATTGCAGTAAAACACATGGCACAAGAGTCTATGGCTGGCTCGCTAAAAAAATACATAAAGAAAAGATTAACAAAAAATCAAATACTCGAAGGATTGCGGGACAAACATGATAGATTCTGAAGTAATAGACTCATCTGTATGGATTGCATATTTTGTTAATGGAGACTATCAAAAAGAAATTGAGAACGACAAACAAATTATTGTTTCGGTAATTTCTCTCATAGAAGTTCCAAAAAAATTATCTCTTCTCAATATCCCTATGGAAGAAATAAAAAAGAATATTGAATCTATAAAAAAGAGAGCAATATTAAAAGATGTAACAAAGGAAATTGCCGAACAATCTCTTACATTTATAATAAACAAAAGGTTGCACATGGCAGATGCAATAATCTATGCAACTGCAATTATGAGTAATTCTAAACTATTGACATTAGATAATGATTTTAGAGGTCTCACAAATGTCACAATTTTAGAAAGCAGTTGAACTTTACCACTCAATAGATTTCATCTGCTTCTTCACATAAAGTATTTCCTGCAACTCGTACAATTCCAGTGTCGTATCAAATTGGTCGTCAAAATAGCGAAGTTGATAATCTCTGTCAGATTCGTCATATAACTCAACCACCATCTCTTTAGTGGTTCCATGATCAATAAGTACAGTAAAAGCGTCAACAAGATATTCCTTGCCATCAATCCTTATGCGGTCTCCTTTCTTCAAAGCAGAAGCAGGTTTTGAAACTTTAATTGTCACAGGAGCACGAGACTCATCCGAACTCACTCCACTCTTAACCTCAATTTCATCAAGCTCCGATTCTATCTCCTCTTCACTCATTCCCTGCTTCTTTTTATCTTTCCTAGGCTTACTTGGCGCGTATTCAACATTTTCATCATCACCAAAAGCATCATCCAGAGACATTCCTCCTTCCTCTTCTTTCTTCACTTCCTCCCTTACTCTCATTTCTGCCTTCTTTGTGCTCTTAGCTTTTTTTGCCGATTTCTTCGTCACCATTTTTTCTTCTCCGCAATAATCGCATCAGCATCGTGCACAGACGCATTAGCAAAAATCATCTCACGAAAACCCTTCTCCCCTTCTCTTCCCCTTCCCTCCTCTCTCCATCCTCCAGATTCCTTCTTCTCATCCTTTTCCTTCAGTTTGACACTAGCAAGAGCAGAACTAAACTTCTTAAGCACGTCCTGCGCCTCCCTCTGAATCTTCACTCTCTCATTAAAAGGAATTCTGTTAATTTTATCATCTTTTGTACAGAATTCCTTGTCTGGAGAATTCTGGCTACGGGCGACACAATCAACAGAATTCTCCATATCTGAAATTGTATTCATGTCCCAAACAGAAATTAGGAATTTATAAACCTACCGCGCCCTAGTAAGAGCTTAGCTTTCTGAAGCTCTTACTAACGTGAAAATCTCGCTTTAATCTTCCCCTTTTCCCTAATCTCCACAATAGCATAATTCCTTTTTTCAGCATCCCCAGGATTTACAACAGGAACTCCATGCAATCTCTTTACTCCGGAATATTCATGCATATGTCCGCAGAAAACAGCAAGAGGTTTGTACTTCTTAATCGCCTCGCTAAAGAATCCAATCCCTGCACTTTGTCCATTCATAGGATTGTCTTTTTTATCGCGAATGATATCGAACACGCCTCTAGGAGGATAATGTAAAATTAATATTCTCTTTCCAGAAGTCTTAGCAAGAGTCTCAAAAAACTTCTTCTTATTTCTTTCCCTTCTCTTCATTCTTTTTTTCATAATTTCTTCATCTTCATCTCCGCTACTAAAGTGCTTTTTATCAAAATATGCATCAATATCCATATATCCCCCTGCTCCAACAAAATTAATTCCCTCAAATTTACTCTTTCCATAAGTCATAACTCTAACATTTTTCAACTTTTTCAAAAATTGCGCATGTGTTTTAGGCAGGCTCATTTTAGTGTTCTCATCAAAAGGATACTTATACCATCTATCATCTCCATTCCCAAAAACTAAAAATACAGGTTTTCCTAATTTATCCAGTTCTCTCAAAACATTTTTCGCAGCGTCATCATCTTTCTTAATCAATCTCTTCAGATTCTTCCTCCCGAAGAAATCTTCTGCGCTCTTCGCAGGGAGTTTCTTCTTCATTTGATTAAAACGGTAAATAACATACTTTCTAAAATCAGATAATCCTGCGTAGTCCCCAACTGCAACAACCGCATCAAATTCCTCCCTCGCAATATTTCTCTTCATCTTCTCAGGAAAAATTCCCTGAAAATCCCAAACAACAAGCAGTTTCATTCCTAATAAAGTCCAAAGCTCATTAAAAACCTATCTTCCACAATCAAAAGAGAAAACAAAACAATTAAATACAAGGATCGCGTAAATAAAATATGCTAGAGGTATCTGATCGTACCGGTCAGGATCTTGTGAGGAATTCTGAACTATATAGACTGCGACAGGCAGAAGTTGCAAAGATTAATGAGCATAAATGGTACGAATCAGAAAGAGTAGGACATGATATTGGATTCTTACAAGCAGAAATTGATTGGACAATAAAAGGGCACAAAAAAAGATGGCTAGAGCATTATCGTCAAAGTCATCCAAGAAAATTAATACATGTAAATGGTGTCTCTGCAAGAGATTACAAAACAACTTCTAATATAGTCAAAGACTTAAATAATTGAGCGGTTTGTCCTTGACTATTAGCGGAAGAACGAACAAAAGTGCTTAAATATTTTGTTCTTCTGCTATAGAGAGCTTTGAATAACCCTCCATTTTGTAGTTCTAAGAGGGTTTTCAAAGCGGCTCGATAGAGGACTTTAGGGGTTTTTCAAAATCCTCTATAATTAGCATAACTCTTAAGAAGATTTAAGAATCCAAGACTCTCATTAAAATAATGAGTTCGCCAGAATCACTGGTAAGGATACGTAATCTTGTTGAAGGAACGCTCTATCGCTCAATTGTCAAGCGCATCTGCTTTACTCGCGATGCAGAAGAAATTCATAATTTATTCATCAAGACCGGAGCCCAATTAGGCACATCTGCCATATTAAAAAAAATCACTTCTGCAGCCTTCTCATTCCATAATCCTGCATTAGAGCAAACTCTTGCAGGCATCCATTTCAAAAATCCAGTAGGTCTTTCCGCAGGATTTGACAAAAACGCAGAGCTTCTTCACATTCTCCCAGATGTTGGCTTCGGTTTTGCAGAAGTAGGAAGCATCACTGCCCTCCCATGCGTAGGAAATCCTGGAAAAAGACTTGCCCGTATTCCAGAACAAAAAAGCCTCTGGGTGAATCTCGGATTAAACAATCAAGGAGCAAAAAAAATCTCACAACATCTTAAAAATGATTCTTTCGATATGCCCTTCGGAGTAAGCATCGCAAAAACAAACTGCAAAGAGACCTGCGAGCCAGAAATAGGACTGAACGATTACCTCTCATCTCTAAAAATATTTTCAGAAAATAACATTGGAAGCTATTACACACTCAATATCAGTTGTCCTAATGCTTATGGCGGTCAGCCATTTCACGAACCAAAGTTATACGAACAACTCCTAAAAAAAGTCTCAAGAATGAGAATAAAGAAACCCTTCTTTGTAAAGCTCTCTCCAGATATAGAAAAGAAGAAAATAGACAGAATTCTCTCGCTCTCTAAAAAGTACGGCATTTCTGGTTTCATTTGTACAAATCTAACGAAGAAACATAATGGTGAGAAAGGTGGTATCTCGGGAAAAGCTGTTGAAAAAGGTGCGAACAATCTTCTCAGATACGTCGCAGAAAAAACCAGAGGAAAATTTATACTTATCGGCGTCGGAGGCATCTTCTCAGCAGAAGATGCATATAAAAAGATAAAACTAGGCGCACATCTCGTACAGCTGATTACGGGCATGATTTATCAAGGACCTCAGCTTATCAGCGAAATTAATCAAGGACTTGTCAGATTGTTGCAAAAAGATGGTTATTCTTCAATTAGTCAGGCAGTGGGTAAAGAAACTTACAACAAAAGGTAAAACTAGGGCGTCAAACGATCTCGATCGCGTGGGAACATCGTAGCTTCTTTCACGTTATCAAGTCCGCAAATGATTTGCGTCAATCTCTCCAAACCGATGCTCCATCCGCTATGAGGGGGCGCGCCGTATCTAAAAGAATCAATATATGCCTTGAAATTTTTCGGATTCAATCCCTTAGCTTTCAGCCGTTCAATCAACAATTCAGGAAGATGAATCCGTTGCCCGCCAGAACAAATCTCAACGCCCCCATAGAGCGCGTCAAATCCTTCGCTTAGCTTCGCATCTTTTTTCTCTCCTTTTGGCATGATATAAAACGGCTTGATTGAAGAAGGCCATGAATGTGTGAACACAATGTCCCCCGGATAGAGCGCACACAATATCCTCTCCTGTTCCGGCGTGAAATCCTCTCCGACTGTTCCGCCAACTTTCTGAATCGCTTCTTCATAACTAAGATATACTCCTTTAGGGACTTTGAGGGTAACGCCAAGCAACTGCAACTCATCTTTACGATGCGCAATAACTTCTTTTACAATCATAACCACAACATCTTCCATCTCTTTCATAATATCCATCTGCCAGAAAAATGCTACTTCAATATCCATCTGCCTAATCTCGTTAATATGTCTCGTCGTGTTATGTTTCTCTGCTCGCCAGACAGGTGTAATCATGAAAGTTTTCTCAATAGAACAGGCAAGCATCTGCTTATACAATTGCGGACTCTGCGCCAGATACGCTTTCTGCTCAAAATATTTCACTTCGAACAGGTCAGTCCCTCCCTCTGATGCAGCGCTGATAACACAAGGCGGCTGCATTTCAATAAACTCTTTCGAATAAAAATGCGAACGAAACGCACTAGCTATCGTGCTCTGCACCTTAAAAATCGCTTGTGTTCTCCTACGATGCAAATCCAAAAATCGGTAATCTAACCGCTTAGGCAACTCAGTTTTAGAAAAATCAGAAACGTCAATAGGTAATGGATTATCAGCAACAGCTAAAACTTCGAAACTCTCAGGTACGATTTCTCTTCCTCCAGGAGCCTTATCACTCTTTTTGACCTTCCCAGATATAATAACAACACTTTCTCGCGAAACCTTGCCCATTGCCTCAAATATTTCTTCTTTTGTCTCGCCTTTTATACCAGTAACTTGTATCTCTCCAGAAATATCACGAATCAAAAGAAACCGAATTTTCCCTAAATCTCTATCATCATAAACCCATCCTGCAAAAACCTTTATCTTTCCATCCTCGCCCAAAGTAATTGATGCTATTTGTGTTCTTTCTTTGGAGAACTTCTGTAAATCCATATCTTTCCAAGAAAATCCAGCTTTTTAACTCTTATTGTTCTGTGTAATCTTATCTGCAATCTCTTTCAGCCATGTATCGTCGGCGCGCCTATAATCATGAGATGAAATATAGCCCTCATATTTATCAAAAAACTTATCAACATTGCTATGGATTGCATCCCATTTGCCCATCTTTGTTCCATGCATAGGGAAAAGCTTTGCATGTAAATGGTCAACTCCAAAACCCTCAAATATCATGCCAGTCCTCCCAACATCCTCAAATCGAGAATCCAACAGTTTCGCAACTTGCTTCGCTGCCTTAATCAATGCAAGCATTACATCTTCAGGCACGTCAAAGATATAACTTCCATAATGTTCCTTCGGAATCACAACTGTAAACCCAGGAGTATTCGGGAAAGGTGTCAAGAATGCAAGATGTTTGCCATCTTCCCATACCTTATAACAAGGCACACTACCCGCGACAATCTTGCAGAATATACAATCATCTTTCATTGTTTTATCAAAGCAGAAGAGTTTTTAATAATTCTTATACCTATTTCTTCTCAACTACATCCATCCTTATGTCCAATTCACAAATCAATGAATTGGACAGACAGAGAATTCAACAGATTATAGCAGACGACATAAGTTTCTCCCCGTCTTGTCGTCTGCTGTTAGGGGAAGGACTTAGGTCTTCCACTATATATAACATTTTATTGTTGAATTCTCTGTAAAACAGGCGTCTCTTTCTTCACTAACTGCTTCGCCTCCGCCTCCGTCAGTTTGTACGGCGAGTGCAACAAAGGTCTGAATTCTATAAAGTACGGAGCGCCCTTGTTGTAATCCGCACATTCAACAAGACCGAGTCCAGTCGGCAGTCGAGAAATCAGCTTCGACACATTCGCTCCGTGTCTTTCCCTCACTCTCTTAATGTCTCCTTCATACCGTGTGTGCATCTGTATCTCTGTCCCAATGTTCCCTCTAATTGCTCCCTTGAAATCAGTTAATACCTGTGAAATCATTAGCAGTCCAATGCCCCACTTTCTAAACTCACGCACCGCCTGCTCCAGCTTTGTGTATGCCTTTCTACCG
>ORJL010476703.1_pt1 | contig 22507 bp, 8 predicted proteins | sample 1779941 | NCBI WGS metagenome assembly ORJL01 (sample SAMEA104232317, study PRJEB22302) | groundwater metagenome | biome: forest; feature: aquifer; material: groundwater | place: USA | collected 2011-08-07 | depth 5.8 m
CATTTTTAAAGAGAAGAAAATGTATTGTATCGACACTGCCTGATGACATTGTTTTTGAAATAATCGATTGAGATGTGTACGTCCATCCTGTAGGTATATTTACCGGTGCAAATGTGTATGTCCCGTAATCAAGACTTGGTATGTAAGAAGTTAGTATATTGTTTCCGGCGCTAAAATTCATTGCGGTTCCAGAACTTTTGGTCATGCTAAACATGAAGTTTGTTGCGTTCGGCAATGGAGTGACCTCTGTTTCCGAAAAAATACCGTCACCGTTATTATCCACACTTGTAATGATGACAAATTTTCCTTGCTGGAAATTGCCGAAATTCACATCGGTAATATTGATTCCGCTGAATGCTGTAAAAGCAAAATTTCCATTCGATGGCGAAGTGACAGTCCAGTCGGAATGCCCGCTCTGGAAGAGGCTATACGTCCCGGGCAGTACATTATTAAATTGATAAAAGCCGCTCGCATCGGTTAATGTACTATCTGAATTGAGTTTCATATTCCAATTCGAGAGACCGGGTTCTCCTAAATCTAATACTCCGTTTTGGTTTAAATCATTATACGCTTTACCGCTTACGTTTATTTTTTTAAAGAATAAGAATCGTAAAGTATCCTCACTCAAACTGACAGTAATTGATTTGTTAATGGTCGTAGGAGAAGTGGCTATCCAACCTGTTGGTATTGAATCAAGGGTCAGCGTATACGTCCCTATTGAGAGATTAAGAAGAAGCTCACTTAACACGTTGTTGCCAAGTGTTATATTTGCATAAGGAATTCCTGCCAGTCTGACTGTGATGGTGGTTTGGGTTCCGACCGGGAGAGGAGCCTGATCAATTGTATCATTCGAGCCATTACCATTCATATCGACGAGAGCCTCAATTCTGAATGAACTCAAGACAGATACACCATTCGGTTGATCCTTTGACTGAGCATCGCCTGATAGTGCATATATTCCTGTAAAAAGAATAAGGATAAGGAAATACTGCTTAAATAATTTTAAATATATCTTTTTCATAAAGAGTCCCTATTATGTATTTATCCGCCAAGTGGTGCGGCTAAATTGTAAAGTAAGCCTGCACATCAAGCAGGCTTACTTTATTATTCACAAATTATCGTGTTAATACCATCTTTTTAATATCCGTAAAAGAGCCTGCACTGATCTTATAGAAATAAACTCCGCTTGCCCATGATGAAGTATTCAATGAATATGTATGGTATCCTGCATTCATCATCCGGTTGTTGATTGCTGTAAAAACTTCTTGACCGAGGATATTATAGATCTTTAAAGTAACATTGACATCAGTAGCTAACTCAAACGATATTGATGTCGTCGGATTAAAGGGATTAGGATAGTTCTGATACAATGCAAATTGTTTTGGTGTTTCGGATGACGGTGTTGCGTTCATTGCTAACGAAACAGTTGCATTCGGATTTGTAAGAACAACGCTTCCTGAACCTTGCATTATGACTTCGTTGCCATCGATGAGTAGTGTACCCGTTCCCGATTTTTCTTTCACATCCCAGGTTAGTGTGCAAGGGAATGATGCTGATGATATATCTATCTGAACAATTTTTGTTGCCTTATTCGATAACGCTTCAACCATTACGCCCGTTGTAAATCGAACATCCAGAATTCCTGAAGGTGCGGCAGGGGGGAGTTCGTACTTCATAGGATCAATCGAATTCCCGAACGTGAAGAATAAAGCCTGTTTATTGCCTGAACCATCTTGCAATGTTAATGAATTCACTGAGTTCATTAAATTCGATGAAGAGTGTTTTAACATACCTGTACCGCCTTCTAACGCCAGCGTGCCGGCATTATCTACCTTCACCCAGTATGCATGTAGCGGTTTCAGCACATCGGCTATCTGATATCCGTTGTTATATCCAAAGAAGGAGAACGAGGTAAACTCGACAGCCCCGCCACCCTCAGGATATAATGTAACTGTTGCCGGATCAACCGGATAACTTATTGCGCCAATCATATTCCATCCCGCTTGAACAGGGACGAAATACGATTTTTGATCGTTACCTAAAATTTCAACTGTTGTTAAACCGGGGAATCGTAACCAATACCCTGTGCCGAACGTGAGATCGGAGGTACTGACGTAGCCATTACTAAAACTATAGGCGGCTGACATCGCTGTGGGGAATGTTGAGTCAATATGCGAATGGTCAGGAATAACCGGTAACGATACCATGTTCCAACGAGATGAAACTGTATCTGTGAAATATGCGCCGCGACCCAATTGTAATCCTGATTCAGTGATGTCTTCTGATTCCAACTCAGTTTCATCAAAACGTATTTGTAGAGTTGCGTTCATATTCACTCCCTCAGAAGGTTTGATGATGTAACTGCGAGCTACTCTCGGTCGAACAATTGAATCTTCATCAGTTACTGATGTTCTCAGGTTCACTCCTGATCCGGGTTTTCCGGCAACCCATTTTGAAAAATGATTGATCCCTGTTGCAGAAAGGGTATTTGTAAGGGTGTCAACTGTTGAGTTTACCAATTTCCATTTCAATCCTGATGATGTATCGGGGAATGTTCCCGCTTCGGTCGTTACTGTGAGATATGTCGGCAATTCCGATGCACCATCAAATTGGACAAATGTTTCGGGGCTTTCAAAACGATATGCGCCTTGTCCAGCAATTATTTTTCTACGTATTGTTCCACCAGGTAATAAGCCTGACTCACTGATTGCATGATCTGCTCCATTTTCTATGAAGAGTGTATCATTACTTCTAAGATTCAAGTCTTCAATTAACTCAATAACGTTATCAATGACGAGATTCCCTGCAGTAGAATCATTCATGCCGGATATACTTAAGTTATAGAAATGGTTTGTACTGAATGCCCTTGATGTTGTCTTTGCTTTTTGAATTCCTGCAGAGGACGATGACAATTCGTTCATGATAATTGTACTGTTATCACCGGTTATATATACTGTTGAATTTCCCGGTTCAAATGTTCCCTTATTAATAAAATCACCATCACAATATAATTCACCCTCGTTCTGTTCACCGGGGAATGAGAGTGAAGAGTTTTCATTGATTTCAAGCCGGTCTAAGACATAGAGCTTGCCGGCTGTTGAATCAAATATTAAAGTTGCTCCTGCATCCAGCCGTAAGGATTGGATGGAATCATCTTCAATGACGTCAAAAACGACAACGGTATTCAAATAGACGGGTGTAGTATCGTTCGGAACGGTTCCGTCTTCCCAGTTTGCCGGGTCACTCCAGTTTCCCCCGGGGGGACCGGTAAACTTGTGTCCTTGTGTAAATCCAAAATTAACATTGTAGATAGACTTTCCATATTCGATGAGAGCAGTATGAGTGCCCTCACCATCGGGAAATGTTAACATCCAATCTTCCTGAGGTGTTTGTTTGACAAGATATTTTCCATCCTTTAAATTTGAAAACGAATAATACCCCAAACTATTTGAATAGGTTGTTTCGGGAAGATATGGTGAAGGAACACCCTCGATTTCTCCCAAGCGTTGAGCAATTATTTGCCAATTGGCTAATGTTGTATCATAAAGTGTACTTAATAATGTTGCCGGACTATCAAGGTCGAAGATATGATTATTATTTCTATCCCAGAACGTCAGACCGAAAATTGAGCCCGGGATACTAAATTCATGCTTAGATCGTGATATATCGGATATGCGTAATTCGTCAACTCCAAATGTAGGCGGATTTGGTTGATAAAGTGATGTTGAACCGCCGGTTTCCATATAGGAGAGCAAACCAATCCGAAGAGGCGCGGATGAGATATACAGTTGTGTAGGAAAAGTGCCTATTGATGTTGAAGGTTGTTCAATTCCATCAATAAAGAATGTTACTTGTTCAGTATACCATTCTACAACAGCCGCAACATGATGCCAACGGCTATCCTTTGGAAGTGGGTTTTCCGTAGAAACAGTATATTCTGATTCACCATCTTCACTCAAAGAGAGTGTTAATCGTTTTGTATCAGAAACCTTCAGTATAAATGATTCGGATGAGTCTAAAAGACTCCCGTGACTTAAAATAATTCCTTCTGTTCCATCGGGAAGTTCGTTCGTATTGATCCATGCTTCTAAGGTGAAATCATCCGACACGAATTGAATTGAAGCCGCCTGATCAATCTGAATAAATTGATCCGTCGTATTGAAGGTTCTTGCACTTCCGAAGACACCGTCTGTTATTTCCGGTTTAGAATTAGTAATGCTTCTTATTTTTCCTTTTGCAGAGCCATCGGGAGGAATTGAACTATAACCGTGATTTTCATTCCCCGAATAATCCTGAATAAACTCAAGTTGATCATTCAAGTGGAATAACGCCGCTGTGTAACTATCAGAATAATATTCATGATCACTGCTTAATGTGGTAAACCTCGCAACGTACGTAGCATATTCACCGCCTTTGTTTTTTGCATGAATTCTGTATGAATATGTCGTATTAGGTTTTAAATTATCAAAATCATTTCTAAACGTTTGTTCACCTTCAAAGCTTCCTGTATAGATTGAGTCTGTAACATTACTGAGGGTATCTAGTTCACCCCATGTTATCCATACTACAGTACTGTCACCAAAAGGATTTACATTGAATTGTATTGCAGAATAATTCAATCCCGTGCTTACTATTTTTAGAGTAGTGATATCAGGAGGATTCGGGAGGGTAATAAACTGCATATCATTTCCAAAGGTTGTTCCATCACCGTTGGTGGCTGCTATTGTGAAATGATAATTTGTTCGGGGCGAAAGAAAATAAATGTTTTCGAATACGGTATTAATATTAGTTCCGTCACCGAGAATCATCTGATTCGTCGAATCAGTATAGCTTGGAGTTAATCCATAGAGGAACTTATATGTCGTTAATTGTCCGTTCGGGTTGATGTGCGCACTTAGTTGTGCATCACTCGATGTGATATTGGAAACCGGACCTGTAATGACAGTAGGAGGGATTGTAAGTGCCAAATCAGGGCTTACAGAATCGTTAGAGAGTGTTGAATTCCCTTTAGTTCCTTGAGCAAAGGAGAAGGGGGAACAAATTGAAAATATTAATGTGAATAAAAGAACAACACGATATCCATTGGTCATAACTACTCCTCAAAAAGTAATTAAATGTTAGAATAAAATAGCGTACTAATACCCGTTTAAAAACTCCTATACGCGTATATAAGAATAAGAAAATACTGAACCAAAGTCAAACACTAAAATCACATTTTTAACCCAATAAACAAGCTAAATAAGTTCAATTTAGCCCCTATCCATACAAGGGTGGTTCCAAAAACTACCACAGTTCCACTATGTGTCCTCGCGAAGTGAGCAATTCTATTTGATTTCGTGGTTCTGCGAGGACGCAGAACCGAGCATAAAGGGTTTTAGGAACCGCCTTTAAACTTTTTTCTTCAGCGATGGATTTTATATCCATCGCCTGCATGATAATTGCAATAAAAGTACTCAATAAAAAAGCCCGCGAATACATCGCGGGCTTTTTTAACATTCAATTTATGCTATTAGGTTAATGGTTTCATTAACATATAACAAATACCAGAAAATGAATCTCCTATCTTGTTAAGACCATTTTCTTAATATCAGTAAACGTTCCTGCCGAAATTTTATAGAAATACACACCGCTCGCCCATAAGGATGAATTCAATGAATACGTATGATATCCTGCATTCATCATCTGATTATTAATTGCCGTAAAGACTTCCTGTCCAAGAATGTTGTAAATCTTTAGTGTAACATTCACATCAGAGGCTAATTCAAACGATACTGATGTTGTCGGGTTAAACGGATTCGGATAGTTTTGGTATAATGCAAATTTCTTTGGAATTTCACTTGATGGACTCTTGCTCAATTGCAATGAGACAGTTGCATTCGGATTTGAAATCACCATACTTCCCTTGCCATGCATCATAATTTCATTTCCGTCGACAAGCAATGTACTTGATCCTGTTTTTTCTGTTACATTCCATGAAACCGTACAGGGGAATGAAGCTGATGAAATACTCACCGGGATAACTTTTGTTGGTTGGTTCGACATCGACTCAACCATCAGCCCTGAACCGAACCGTGCATCTAAGATTCCGGTAGGAGGGGCAGGAGGTAATTCATATCGGCGTGTATCTACAGTGTTCGAGAATGTAAAATATAACGACTGGTTATTTCCCGATGCATCAACGAGATTCAATCCATTGATCGATTCTAAATAATTCAATGATGATTGTTTCGCATTACTCGTATTTCCCACTAAGGAAAGTAAGCCGGAATTATCAACCTTTACCCAATAGCCGTGTAACGGTTTCAACATATCGGCAACCTGATAGCCGTTTTGATAGCCGAAGAATGAAAAAGAATTTAATTCAACTTCTCCGCCACCAGAAGGATACAGTGTAACTCCGTCAGGATCAACCGGATATGTAATTGTACCAATCATATTCCATCCTTGTTCTACAGGAATTAATTTCGATGCTAAATCATCACCCAGTATCTCGACAGTTTGTTTTGCCGGGAATTTTAACCAATACCCTGTTCCAAATGTGAGGGAGGAAGAACTGGTATATCCATTATTAAAGCTATATGCTGAGGATACCGCACCCGGGAATGTTGAATCGAGTAATGAATTGTCAGGCATAACAGGCAACGATACCATATTCCATTTAGCTGAGACAGTATCAGTATAGTAAACACCTCTACCAAGACGCAATTCTGATTCTGCAAGATAACCCGGATCAATTTCATTGGGATCGTAACGAAGCTGGACATTAGCAGTAAAATTAATTTCTTCAGATGCTTTAATTGTATAACTGCGTGCTAATCTTGGAACAACAATACTATCTCCTGTCAACGCACGTTTACTCACGCCGGATCCCGGTTTCCCGGCAACCCATTTTGAGAAGTGATTAAGACCTGTAGCAGATATGGTGTGGTTCACTGTATCAACGACGGAGGGAATCAACTTCCATTTTAATCCGTAGGTAGTGTCAGGATGGGTGTTTGCTTGTGCCGTTACACTTAAATATGTTGGTACGGCAGATGCTCCATCAAATTGTACATAGGTATCCGGGCTTTCAAAGCGGTAAGCACCACTGCCGGTTGTCAATTTCCTTCGGACTGTTCCGCCGGGTAGTTCTCCGTCATGTTGAATAGCATTATCTGCAGGATTCTCAACAAATAATGTATCTTGACTTCTTAAATGCAACGCTTCGAATAAATCAATTCGGTTTTCAACAACAAGGTTACCGACAGTTGAGTCATTGATACCTGAAACTGTCAAATCATAAAAATGGTTAGTCTTAAATGAACTTGAACTCGCTCTCCGTTTACTTAAGGCAGAAGCAGAAGAGTTTGATTGATTCATAATTATCTTGCTGTTATTTCCGGAAAGATAAAACTTAGAATTTCCGGGTTCAAAAATTCCTTTATTGATAAAGTCACCATAGCAATACACTTCATTACTGTTATTTTCTCCGTCGAATACGAACGAGCCATTTTCTTCGATTTCAAATCTATCCGAGATGAACAAATTTCCTGCATCCTGATCGTATGTAACTGTACCACCTGAATCGATACGCAACGACCCGATGGTGTATGTTCCATTTACATCAAAAACAACATTCGTATTTAAGTAAACAGGTGTACTATCATCCGGTACAACACCTGCTTGCCAGTTAGCGGGGTTGCTCCATAATCCGCCGGGAGTACCAACAAATATTTGACCCTTGGTATTACCAAAATCCACATCAAAAACATCATTGCCATTTAGAATGGTGATTGTGTGTGTTCCATGAGCAGGATATGTTTGTACCCAGGGTGCTTCGCTCCCTTCGGAAATAATATAGTTCCCATCCTGAAGGGCTGTAAATACGTATTTCCCGTTCCCATCGGTGTAGGTAGTTTCCGGTTGGTAGAGGTTTACACCCTCCACTACAGGAACTCTCTGCAATATTATCTGCCAGTTTGAAACAATGGTATCTTCCGGAGAATCATAATAATGGTTGTTATTCCTATCCCAAAATTTTAAACCTGAAATTCTACCCATAATTTTATATTCATCGGGATAATGTAATCCTTCCCATACTCTCACTTCATCCAACGCAAAAGCAGGTCCCGGAGATGGTTGGAAAGGGGGAGGAGATAATGTTGATACCTGACCAAGTGCAAAGTGCCAACCTGTGTTGGCTATAGATGTAGGGCATGTTCCCACCGTTTGAGTTTCTACTTCTTTTCCGTTTACATACATTTTAATAGTTTGATTTGGTAAATCGGCTACGACACCGACATGAAACCATTCTTCTGAATATGCAATTGAATCTTGTGAGAAAACATAAAATACTGTACTTCCATTATCGCTTACCTCAAATCGTAATTTGTTGGCTGTCGTATACGTTAATCCATATCGTAATGAATTATCTGATACGTTTCCTTGACTTACAAGAATGTATTCGGAGGTGGGTCTTTGGAAGAGTTTAACCCATGTTTCGAGTGAAAACGTATTACTACTAAAATTCAATACAGAACTATTGCTCTTCAATATTACTTGGCTAGCATCATCAAAAGATCGTGCGTTTCCGAAAACTCCGGGGACAATTCCAACATTATTATATGCTAAACCATAGGATGCGCCGGGGCCATAATCTTGAATTTGTTCTTTTTGGTCATTCAAATGGAATATAGAACCATAGTAATTCCAATTAATATTGTACTCATACGCGGAGGCTTTTGTGGTAAAGTAATATTTTTGTGCCCCATTAACCACGCCTCCATCATTAGCAACATTAGCGGTTATTCCATATGTTGTGTTTGGCTGAAGATTATTGAGCGTTATATTGTAAGCTTGAAAGTTAGGACTATCAGTTATCAACAATGTATCCGATACATAATTTGTGGAGTCCAAAACTCCATAACTTAGCCACATCTTTGTATTATCGTGTGCAGTGTTTAAGTATGTCATGATAGACAACTTATCAGTGTCTGCATCAGAAGAATATGAGTAATAAAGTTCCGGATACTGAATTAAAGTTGTAAATTGCTGGTCAGCGCCGTAAACAGTGTCATTAGTAGTAGCTGCAAACAACTTAATACGATAGTGATAGGTTGTATTTTGCGTTAAATTGACAGCCCAATATTGGAGTGAAGAATTACTAAATACGTTTACCAAATCCCATCGATCACTTGTATCCCCATATGAAGTAGTTGTACCGTACTCAAATTGTGCATACGCATGGATTGAGCCCGTGTATACTGTTCCATAAAGCTTTGCGTTCACAGGGCTGATGTCTGTGACTGAGTCGGTTGAAGCGAATAAGGTGTCGATTATGTTCATCCCTAGAGTAGGTTTACTCTTGTATGAATTTGAACTACCATTTTCACTTTGACCAAAACCACTTAATGAAAAGATAATTGTTAAGACTATTGTAAGAAGAACAAAACGGTAACGATTTGACATGATGAAATCTCAATATATAATGAAATATAATGGAAAAGAGTAGAGGATAGTCCCTACGGTTTTCCTGCTATGATGGACAACAATAAGCAAAAAAATGCTCAAATTCAAACATTAAAATCACAATTTTTGTATTTTTTCATCTTACGCAAAAAATGGTAAATAGTCTCTAATTAGTCGTTAAAAGGCACTTTCAATATTGAGTCACTACAAATAAATCTGAGGAATAAAACAGATGGTTTGTGATTAGTCAGACGAAGGCATTTTATTATTTCAAGACAGAATTTGGAAGTTTCCCCAAAATTTTGTTAATTTGAGGGAATTTCTATCAAAATAACGTTCTTAATTACATGGAAGCAACAGTAGTAGCACCACCGCCAAAACCTGCCGCACCGGCACGTAAAAAACGACCAAAAGAACTCGCGGTCATTAATCAAGAAGGATGTACCGGATGCGAGGTTTGCCTCGAATTCTGTCCCGTTGATTGCATTTATGTCGTTGCAGGACCCGATTACGATGTCCACAAAAAGGTTGTCGAGATTGATCTTGATATCTGTATCGGCTGTAAACTCTGCGTCAAATACTGCCCCTGGGAAACTATCGAAATGATTTCCAGTGAAACAGCAGGTGATGTAGCCAGAGAGTGGACTCAACGCACCGTGCTCCCGGATAAAGAATGGATGCAAGAGAACGTTGCTGTTAAAGGGGACTTATTCCCGACAGTATTCTATGGCAACAAACTCTAAATAATTTTTTGCTGAAGTAGCTCAGTTGGTAGAGCAGCTGATTCGTAATCAGCAGGTCGAGAGTTCAACTCTCTCCTTCAGCTCAAACAAAAAATCCTGTCTCAACAAAGACAGGATTTTTTATTTCAATTTCAATAATTTCAAAACTTTCAAGTGAACCTCTCGAACAATCTTTTTGATATCCTCATCATCGGCGCAGGTCCCGCAGGGATTGCAACTGCTATTGAAGCCAAACAAGCAGGATTAAACTATCTCCTTATCGATAAAGGAAGCGTAGCCCATTCTATTCAACAATTCCAACGAGATATGTTTTTCTTCTCAACCCCAGAACTTCTCAGTCTCGGTGATGTTCCGTTTATTGTTTCAACAACGCGTCCTACATCACTTGATTGTGTAAATTACTATCGGGGAATAGTTGAGTACTTCAAACTGAAATCCGAATTCCATCAAGAGATTGAAAGTGTTACGAAAGATAATACTATCTTCAATGTTCAATCTACTAAGGGAAAAGTATTTCAAGCTAAGGCTGTTGTCATTGCTACTGGATATTATGATACTCCAACGCCCCTTGGTGTGCCGGGAGAAAACCTCCCGCATGTAACCCATTTTTACAGAGACTCACTGCCATATTACAGACAAAACATAGTTATAGTTGGTGGGAAAAACTCAGCGGTTGAAGCGGCGCTCGATTTATATCGTCATGGAGCAAACGTTACGCTTATCCATCGCGACGAAACACTTACTGCCGGCGTAAAATATTGGATCCTCCCCGATTTTGAAAATCGTGTAAAAGAAGGGTCAATTAAAGTGCATTACAATACAGCGGTAAGCGAATTTCAGGTAGGGAAGACCCTTGTTAAATCGAATGATGGAACGCTAACAGAAATCCCTACTGATTCCGTATTCATTCTTATTGGTTATCTCCCGGATGTACAATTCCTAAAATCAGTAGGTATTCAGATTGAAGAGGATTCTCTTGTTCCAACACACAATCCGGAAACATTTGAAACGAACGTGCCGAACCTGTTCATTGCAGGTGGTTTAGTTGGCGGAAGATTTAATAACCGCGTTTTCATAGAAAATGGAAGGCAACACGGCAAAAAAATCATCGATACACTCTTGCAAAAATAAACGCTCACGCATAGGGCGAGCACGGTAACCTATTTAACTTCTGCTTCTAATTGCCTTATATGTTCTTGTAAAGCAAAAGCTAACTCACTTTGCTGAGGTACAACGGTCAAATATCGTTGCAACACTTCAATTTGCTTTTTGGTCTTCTTTTGAATTTCGTACATCGAAAACAAATCTTTATAAGGCATATCAAATCGGGGATTGAGGCGTATTGAATTATTCAATGTTGTTTCTGCCTCCTCAAACATTCCCAGACGAAATTCAGCGCCGCCTTGAATTGCTATTATTTCAAACTGGTCAGGCTTTATTTCAAGAGATCTTTTCGCATAGAGCATAGCTTCTTGAAATTTTCCTTGATTAAACTCCACCCAAATCATTTCTTTCAGTATTCCCAATGAAGATGGGGAGTAATTCAAAGCAAACCGGAGTAATTGTTCACTTTTCTTTAGTTTCCCTTTCATAAAATGAATTCTGGCTAATCCTTCACTGAAACGAACCGCTTGAGATGACTCTGCCAGCATTGAAAGTTTTGTAAAGAGATGTGTTGAAAATGAATCTTGTGTGGGTTTATCATACGTATAAATCCAGAATCTCGGTCCCTTTTCTGCATTACTTGGTTTTATTTCCTGAAGTAATTTCCACTCCGACCGCAACGAACTGTAATAGGGTAGGATAGCTTTGTACCGAATGGAATCCCCTGCAAACCGCGAATAATCATAATCGCTGGCAATTAATACATCAACATCCTCAAACCATTCGCTCTGATAAAACATAAAAAGATTTTCCGAGCCTGTTGGCGTAAACGGGATTTGAAACTCTTGAAATGTTTCTTTCGGTATTTTTATCCCAAAGGGACCGGTTGCAATAACAGATTTTGGCGCAATATGTTTACTCAGCCATTCTCTTGCTAATGTTCGCGTATCAGGTAATGTTGTGGAGGTATGATAACCGAAAGTTTCTTTGAGAGGAACAACCACCACCAAAAGTACAACAATAAATGTAAGAATTTTCGTCTGTTTTGTTAACTCAATTAAGGAAAGGATTTTCTTTTTCTTAAAATACATCCCAATCGTTTCACTAAACTGTACAATACCTATTGAGGTAATGATCATCAATATCGGAATCATTGGCAGAATATATCTTTCAACTCTCATATTCCACGTCGAGATAACAACAAAATACAATACAGGAAAAGAGAGAAGTATCCAATTGGATTTCTTATTCTGAACCATGAGTACAATCATGGAAGCAAGAATACCAAATAAAACCAACCAACCCAAGTTATCAGGTATAATTTGAAACAAATAATAGATAAATCCATTAGAACTTGAATCCACACCTAAGTGTCCTGTTTGCATGTGTTCTTGCTCGAATGAAAAATCACTGTGGAATGCTGAGTAGTCGAGAATGATATATGGATTGATAAGGAAAAATGTAACAATGCTACTGCCAATCGCAGCCAAAATGTTTTTTGATACTAATGAACGCAATCCCGCTTGAAAGGAGTCATGTCGCAATACCTCGGCTAATAATAAAGCAGGAAAAAGCAATGCCCCGGTATATTTCGATGACATAGCACACCCGAGAACAACGCCTGTTAAAACATAAAACTTAAACGTAGTGGTTTTATCAATTCGTAAGAAAAAATAAATAGAGAGGAGGGAGAAGAAAACAAGTGGAGTATCAACGTTGATTGTGTGGGCTTGCCTTAGGAGTAATGGATTCACTGCAACAAGTATTGCAGAAATAAAACCTGCACGCTTATCAAAAATTAACGATCCTAAAGAGTATGCAACAACTATAGTTCCCCAATCGAAGCAAATCGTTACCAATCGTGCTATAACAATAAACGCTGTCGGGTTAGCAACATAAGCCCCATGAAATGCAGTTAAGTCAGAATATATCCCAAATACATGCCCCAGTCCATAATGAACTGCTTGAGCAATCCACTGTACATAAATTGAAAGAGCCGGGTAATTGAAAAAATGCGGATTAAAATCAAAGCCTTCCTTCCCCCAATTCCACATAGCCCACGCTTTGCGAAACGGTGTCGCTTCTTCAAATACTTCGGGTAAAGACCACCCGACATGCCACACCCTTAACGCAATCCCTCCAAGAAGAATTACGAGTAAGTATTTGTGATCTATTAATGTCCGGATTATTTTTTTCATCTAATCCGAAACATAAACAAAATTTCTTATGTAGGCAATTTATTTTTGCTAAATAGGGTTTTGTTAGCGCTTGTCTAATGTGTGTTTAGAGTAAATAAGTCTGTTAAGATATGTGAGGAAAGATCACTACTTGCATAAAAATAGGAAAAGAGTTACCCAAACAAAGTAACTCTTTTTCTATATATTAGCCGGTAAAAATTGATTGAGTTCAATAACTATGTTGAAGTAAATAAACTCAAAGCATCAAACTATTTCATTAATACTAATTTTTTAACTGCTGTGAAATCTCCTGCTTGCAGGCGGTAGGTGTACACACCGCTTGGAAGATTTGAGCCATCAAACCTTACGGATTTGAATCCGGCATCTTGAATTTCGTTTACAAGGGTTGCGACCTCTTCGCCGAGGGTGTTGTATACTTTCAGAATTACGGACACGGGTGATGAGGTGGACACGGCACGCCGTGTCCCTACATCGTCGGGGATTTGGTATGTGATGGTTGTCGCTGGGTTAAAGGGGTTGGGGTAATTTTGTTCAAGAGCGAATTCACTTGGCATTATTGGATTATTGTCAACAGAGACATCGGTTACTCCAGTAACAACGATTTGATGTGAGGGTTGTCCTTCATTTCCATTTTTATCAATAGCGGCAACACGGTAGTATAGTGTGTTTTGATTTGTAATATCGTCAACAAAGAATGTATCGACTGATTCACCTTTTTTGGTTTCAATGCCAGGAATAAATCCCTGAGTGTTTGAACGATAAACGACAAAGTGATCAACATCTGTATCGGCTTGATTTTTTTTCCAATTAAGCGTTGCGTTGACAGAAGAAGTTCGTTGTGCTGATAACGTTGTAAGCATAGTTGGAGGAAGATTATCAACTGAATAGCCGCTATCAGGAAGTGAATTCCAATAAACAGAGCGATTAGCACTTTGCGCTGTCACTCTAAAATAATACTGTGAATTCCCTTGTGGTCCTGAATCGCTTGGTGTTGAAACAGTGAAAGAGTATCCTTCATCCCAATGAGAACCCATGATTCCAGCAATTTCCCAGTAGATGGTGTCGGCGCTTGATGGAAAAAGTGGTTGTTTTACAACTATATTTGAGAGTTGTTTTCCCTCTTTGCTTGCTCGTTCAAATTCTGTAACAGACAAAACGTTTAGATCTGCAACAACAGAGCGTGGTTTCACACCTCGCCAAATGTAGTACCAAGCGATAGTTTCGTTCGGATCTGTATCAAGGTAGGATCTGCTCCAGAGAATTGAGACCTTTGAACCTTGATCATTCTGAACGTCTTGAACTTTTATTATGTGTGGCCTTGCATCGGCGGGGTATCCTAAACGGTCAAAGTTCTGGGCATAAATATCATAACTTCCTCCACGTCTATCTTCCCAGACTACGATGTTCCCTCCGGAGCCATCACTGATGACCTGAGGTGAAGTCTGTTCAGCTGTTGCATTTGAAATTGGAGTGCCGTTTGTTGCCCACAGTGCAATACCTGTAGCATTAACATGCTGAGCATAGATGTCATACTGATCTGTGCTGATACGAGAATCCTCCCATACGTAGTATGCACCTCCGGCGCCATCTGGGTTAACTGTAAAATTTTTCTGCTCCAAGGCTTCTTTAGAAATGGTAACTCCATTTGTAGACCAAAGCAATGTCCCATCAAAGCTAATCTTTTGCGAATAGATATCGATGTAGTATCCACTCCCGCCTTCCCATGTAATAATTGCTCCGTCATTTCCACTACTTGTGATTACAGAGTTAAACTGATTAAGGGTCGCAGTTGAAACAGGAGCGCCGTATGGATGTGATTGCCACTGAATCGTTCCGGTAGAATCGATGCGTTGAGCGAAAATATCACCATTATTGCTTGATGTTTTCTGAATCCATGTAATATATGCACCGCCGATAATACCATCACTAATGATTTTTGGTGTCGATTGATCTTTTATTATTGCAGTAATATCAATACCGTTTGCTGTCCATTGTTTAATGCCGGCAGAATTAACGCGTTGCACGTAGATGTCGTAATCTCTGGCGTTGCGTGCATCTGCCCAAGTGATAATTGCGCCTCCCGAAAGATCACCGGTTATGGAAGGTTGTAATTGTCTTCCTGCTATATTGATGATTGGAATTCCATCTACAGTCCATTGCGCGACTCCGTCCGCATCAATTCGTTGAGCATAAATATCTTCATTGAGTGTTGAATTGAGGCGTTTATCTTCCCATGCGATGATTGCTCCACCCGCACCGTCATCGGTGATAACAGGGGGTGTTTGATCATTTGCTGCCGTTGTAATCGCAACACCATTTGCTGTCCATAGTACGATACCTGAAGCATTGATGCGTTGAGCATAAATATCACACGTAGCACCATAGCGATAGTCTTGCCAAGTGATGATTGCGCCGCCTGCACCATCACTAATGAGCAAAGGGAAATATTGATGTCCTGCGGCTGTCGTAATTGGTACGCCTTGCGCAGTCCACTGTACTACACCGGCAGAATTGATCCGTTGGGCATAAATGTCATAGTTATTACTGATACGATTGTCATGCCATGCGATAATGGCACCGCCGTTACCATCGCTGATTGTAGAAGGGCCTGCTTGATCATTTATTGCAGTTGAGATAGCATTATTAGAATATGTGGAAGTGGACCATTGAGCCGCAATATCTTGTGTTATGATAACAACAGTGATACTAAGTACAACAAAGTAAAGAAGGAGTTTCATGTATAAACCCTAAAAGATTAGTGGATAGTAGAATAATTTATCAGTATCGCATGGTAAATCATGCGTTACTATCTTGCGGCAGGTTAGAATAGAAAGAAAGGTTTTATCGTTATGTATCTACTGCATCTACGTACTTACCAGACGAACACCCTATCTAAAGAGTCGAAATTGTCACAATGATGTTGTGAAGATAGATAAATATAATGGAAATGTCAAGCAAATTGGATAAAATTATCGGAATACTTAGTATAAGGAAAATCAAGGCAGTATTGATAATGAAAGAATGATTATACTTGTTGAGGGGGATTTGAAAGATAATATAATGTAGGTATTTGATATGAGTTTGGGGATAATCAAAGTAGTGCATCGTTAACGAAAAATTATAGGCGACCGCTCCGCCACAGCGGAGCGGTCGCCCGTACGGACATTTCTATTTCATTAATAATAATTTTTTAACTGCTGTGAAATCCCCTGCTTGTAATCGGTACGTGTACACACCGCTGGGAAGTTTTGAGGCATCGAAGGTGACGGATTTAAATCCGGCATCTTGTGTTTCGTTTACAAGGGTTGCGACTTCTTCGCCTAAAGTATTATAAACTTTAAGTGTGATAAAATTGTCAATAGCCAATTGGTAATTGATAATTGTCAATGGGTTGAAGGGGTTGGGGTAGTTTTGTCCAAGAGCGAATTCACCCGGGATTATTGGATTATTGGTATTTTCTTCCGGTGGAGGCGGAGGAAGCTCATTAGTTGCAATAATTTTGATAGTTGATTGCTGTGATGATTTTGCAAGTGATGATGAAAGTGTGAGTGTTCCAGCCTGATTCACTTTAACCCAATATCCTTTCCCGGGTTCAACTGTTGTGGATTGTACGTAGCCGTTGCTGTAACCGAAAAATTGTGAGGTGACAATAGCCGGAGGATTGGAGGTGATAGTTCCAACATCGACTGACGACCCAATTGAACCAATCATGTTCCAACCTGATGTGACCGCAATATCTGAGGATGAGAGCGGCACTCCTAATAGTGATACAGATTGGTTTCCCGAAAATTTCATCCAATATGCTACACCGTTTGTAAGTGTGCCAAAAGCAACATAACCTGCCTGATACGCAAAGGCATTACTTTGTGCAGTGGGATAGAGAGTCGCCTTATTGTAATCACTTACAGTGAGTGGGATAGAAACAAGGTTCCATCTATCTTGCACGGTATATTGATATGTTCCTTGCGAACTTGCAACTGCTTGATTTGATTGCGTGCTTTTGTTGCCATGAATATCTACGGTAATGACACGGTAGTAATTGGTTGTCTCATTAACGGGACTATCATCAACGAGTGTCGTATCTGAAGTTTGACCGATTTTTGTAGAGGGGCTTGCTGTAAAGCCGGGTGTAGTTGAGCGATGAACCTCATAGTAGTTGACATCGGGATCGGTTGTGTTCATTTTCCAGTGAACATTCACTGATGAACTCGATACCAAGTGTGCATAAAGAGAAGCAACAGCAGATGGCGATAAGTTATCAATCGAGTAGCCGCTATCAGGTGAAGAATCCCAGTACACTAGTGAATTATTATTAATTTTTGCTCTGACCATCGCATAGTACCATTTTACTCCTTGAGGACCGGAGTCGGCGGGAGTGGGAACGTTAAAAGAATATCCCTCAAGGAATTCTGCATTTACACTACCAACATTTTCCCAATAAATAACCTGCGTACTGTTTGGTGAAACGGGAAGTTTCATGTACGTTTGCGCCATGACCGGATCTTTGATTTGTTTATGCTGGTATTCGGCAGGTTCGAGAACACGATAGGAGGATAAAGATGCTGATGGTTTGACACCGCGATAAATTGTATAGGAACTAATTACTTGAGTAGGGTATACATCAACATACGATGCATCCCACATAACAGTAATTTTTCCGCCTTGATCGTTTTTTACATCTTGCAATTTCTGAATATGCGGAGCTGCATCTCCGATATAGCCATTACGGTCAATGTTTTGAGCGTAGATGTCCTTAGTCGTCCCGCTCCGAAAATCCGTCCAGGCGATGAACGCCCCACCCGATCCATCTGAGCATAACCGGGGGATTTCTTGGTTATTCGCCGCCGTAGAGATGGATACGCCTTGAAAAGCCCATTGAGCCGCACAAGAACTATTGATGCGCTGGGCGTAAATGTCATCATTTGACCCACTCCGAAAATCTCGCCAGCTGATGATCGCCCCTCCCAAACCATCCGATATTATCTGAGGGTCTAATTGGAAATCCATCGCTGATGAGATGGCAATCCCATCGGTAGTCAATTGAATTATACCTGCGGTATTGATTTGTTGGGCGTAAATGTCAGTATTTGTCCCGCTCCGAATATCTTGCCAAGTAATGATTGCGCCACCCGAACCGTCCGAGATTAATTGAGGTTTTGATTGCTGATCCACCGCCGTTGAGATCGAAACACCGTTTGCGGCCCATTTAACATCACCATCCTTTTTAATCCGCTGGGCGTAAATGTCAAGTTCCAACCCGCTCCGAAAATCTTGCCAAGTGATGATCGCCCCACCCGAGCCATCCGAGCATAACTGGTGGGTTGTTTGGTCATTCGTCGCCGTTGAGATCGCAACACCATTTGCAGTCCATTGAACATCACCACCGTAATTGACCGATTGAGCGTAAATGTCACGATTCGACCCGCGTTGATCTTGCCATGTGATGATCGCCCCGCCTGAACCGTCCGAGATTAACTGAGGTGATGTTTGAGAACTCGACGCAGTTGAGATGGCTACACCATTTGTAGTCCATATACCAGTTCCTACGTAATTAATCAACTGGGCATAGATGTCATAATCCCCGCTCCGTAAATCTTCCCAAGTTATGATTGCGCCGCCTAAATCGTCCGCTACTAGCTGTGGGTCAAACTGGCTACCCGCCGCAGTTGAAACGGCAACCCCATCGGCAGTCCATTGAACGACACCTGCGCTATTTATACGCTGGGCATAGATGTCATAATTCGACTGGTTCCTAATATCTTGCCATGTGATGATTGCACCGCCCGCACCATCGGAGACTATTTGAGGGAGTTCTTGATCCATAGCCGCGGTCGAGATAGGTACGCCTTGTGCAGTCCATTGAACCACACCGGCACTGTTAATCTTTTGAGCATAGATGTCCTTAAATTGTCCTCCGCGAGAATCTTGCCAGGTGATAATAATCCCACCATTTCCATCGCTGATACATTGGGGATTTGTCTGATAGAATGCGGCTGTCGTGACAGCATTATTGAGTGTGGGATCGTGCGACCATTGAGCGAAACTTAGGTGAGTTGCAAGAATAAAAAGAATTACAAGATGAAGACAATTAATAAGGCATTTCATACGAAAACCTTTTTCGCTAAGAGAATAAAAAGAATAGTGGATTGAATTTACTGCACTGTTGAAAAAATATACAGTATGAGTTTGTGGCAGGGCGAAATGGGTAGGGAGAATGAAACAAAAAAAATCTTTTCTTCAAGAACAACCCACGAACACCTTATATATATGGTGTCCACAGTGACACAATGATGTTCGGAAGATAAGGAAATAAAGTTGTATTGGCTAATTTGAGAATTTTGAAGTTGAGATTGATTGCATTATGTGTAAGTAATATTGTGATTAAGAATAGTTAAGGTTATTGGTAGGCATGGAAGGTTGGGTAAACAAAAAAAAGGTCGGGAAACCCGACCCTTACAACTAAAGATTTTTTAATTATCTCAAAAGGAGTTTTTTTTTACATCAGTGAAATCACCTGCTTGCAAACGGTATGTGTACACACCGCTGGGGAGTTTTGAGGCATCGAACGTGACTGATTTGAATCCGGCATCTTGAGACTCGTTTACTAACGTTACGACTTCTTCACCTATCGTGAAACACCGGCATGAATAAAGAGGGCAGTAAGGAACAAGAGAGTAAAAGAAAGTATAGGTCTCTTAGAAATTTTTTGGAAGAAGAAAAAATGGTAGATTAAAGATTAGTATTTCAAGTTAGCTGTTAATAATCTCACATCATAGTAATTTTATGAAATTATCACATGTTGGTGTTGCCGTAAAAAATTTGGACGAGTCTTCGAAATTGTTTTCGAAGTTATTTAATGTTAACCATATACCCATTGAAGAGGTAGCAGATCAGCGGGTGCGGGTTGGTTTTTGTCATGTCGGTGATGCATCTATTGAATTGACGGAAGCGACAGCGCCTGATTCACCAATTGCTAAGTTTATTGAAAAACGGGGTGAAGGTGTACACCATGTTTCGTTTGAAGTTGATGACATAATTGCCGAACTGAAACGATTGAAAGAGGAGGGGTTTCAACTTATTGATGAGAAACCGCGAGTGGGTGCTGGGGGATGTTTGATTGCTTTTCTCCATCCTAAATCTACAAATGGGGTTTTGGTGGAGATTAGTCAGAAGATAGATGTTAAGTAATCAGTAGTCAGTACCCAGTCGTCAGTCGTTATTAGTTATTAGTTATTGGTTATTCTATCGAGCAATCTGTATTGAGAAGATTCAATTGGTCGGGAGTATAAGCACTCACAGTAAATAACGTAGATGAATGCCTGTTCTACTGATAATATTTTAAAATAATTTTAATGAATGAACAATTACCACATATTACCATCGATGTTTCTGATGAGAAGGTTTCTCTTGAGCAGAAACTGAGCAACTTACCGGATAAGCCGGGAGTGTATCAGTTTAAGGACTCGGAGGGGAAAATCCTTTATATCGGGAAGGCTGTTGTTTTAAAGAATCGCGTACGGCAGTATTTTCATAAATCGAGGAGGTTAGACCCACGCATTGAGGCGATGGTGGCAAAGATACGCGATGTTGAGTTGATTGCCACGGACTCGGAAGTTGAAGCGTTGATTCTTGAGGCGACACTTATCAAGAAGATTAAGCCGAAGTATAATGTTGACTTGAAGGATGATAAGAGTTACCCGTACATTGTTATTACAAATGAACCGTTTCCCCGTGTGTTTGTCACGAGAAGAATTATTAAAGATGGTTCTAAGTATTTCGGTCCGTATATGGATGTGCGGACAATGAGAGCTTCGTTGAAGATGATACGTGATGTATTTAAGGTGAGGAGTTGTAATTACCTTATTAACGAGGAGTCGATCAAGAAGAAAAAAATAAAGTTGTGTTTAGACTATCACATAAAAAAATGTGACGGTCCGTGTGAAGGTATTATTTCGCAAGAACGGTACAATTCGATGATTCATGAGGTGATGCAGGTTATTAAAGGGAAAACAACAAGTTTACTGACATCGTTTGAAGAGGGAATGAAAGTTGCCGCGGAAGAAATGCAATTTGAAACAGCGGCGGAGTTGAGAGATAAAATTCGTTTACTGAGTGTTCATGCAGAAAAGCAAAAGATATTAGATACGGATTTGGAGGACAGGGATTTGTTCTCGGTTGCTATGGATGGGAATGATGCCTGCGGAGTTGTGTTTAAGGTACGGGAAGGAAAACTGATTGGAAAGCAACATGTCTATATGAGCGGTGTGGAGCATAAGACAGAAGTTGAAGTTGTGGAGCAATTTGTTGAGCGATTTTATTTAGAGTTGGAGGATATTCCATCCGAAGTGTTGTTGCCTGTTGAGGTGGAATCGGTTGGGGTTTTTGAGGAGTGGTTGAGCGGGAAATCGGGTAAGAAGATTAAAGTTTTATTTCCCAAGATTGGAGAGAAGGCAAAGCTCATCAATTTGTGTAAGAAGAATGCTGAATTGTTATTGGGTGAGCTAAAAATCCAAAAGATGAAACGGGATGATTTTATTCCTCATGCCGTAATTGCGTTGCAACGGGATTTGCGTTTAGCAAAACCGCCGAAACGGATAGAATGTTTTGATATTTCTAATTTGCAGGGGACTGATACTGTTGCTTCGATGGTGGTGTTTGTGAACGGACAAGCGAAGAAGTCGGAGTACAGAAAATTTAAGATTCAGACTGTGCAGGGACCGGATGATTTTAGCAGTATGAGAGAAGTTATTGAACGAAGATATTCCCGTTTACTTGAGGAACAATCGGAGTTTCCCGATTTGATTATGGTTGACGGTGGAAAGGGACAGCTTTCATCGGCGGTTGAAGTACTTGGTAAACTTGGTATTTTCAGTGAGCAGTATTCAGTAAGCAGTAGTCAGTATTCAGTAGAGAGTGGTCAGGCGTCTTTGGTCATTGGTCAATCGGAACTTGAGGGGCAGATGGGTAAGGGGGCAGTGGAGCAGGGGGGAAGTGGAACGGAGAAAACGAGAAGAG
>ORJL011165789.1_pt1 | contig 22498 bp, 20 predicted proteins | sample 1779941 | NCBI WGS metagenome assembly ORJL01 (sample SAMEA104232317, study PRJEB22302) | groundwater metagenome | biome: forest; feature: aquifer; material: groundwater | place: USA | collected 2011-08-07 | depth 5.8 m
AAGGCAGGGGAGCTCAAAAATTTTGGAGATGTCTATAATGTATGTTCAGGAAAAGGCATTACAATCGAAGACATACTGGATACGCTTATAAAATTATCTCAAGTAAAAAATATTGAAAAAGTAAAAGATCCCCAAGGCACGCGGCCCAATGACGGAGGGGTGATAATAGGAGATAATTCGAAGTTTACTCAAGCGTCGGGCTGGAAGGCGGAGATTGATTTTTTAAAAAAAACGCTTCCAGATATGCTTGATTGGTGGAGAAGTAAGATTTAATGATTATTATTGATATATGAAGGTTTGTTTTTTTGGAAATTTCTTGAGAGAATACCCGCGCAACGAGATTATGATTCAAGGATTGCGCCATAACGGCGTTGAAGTGGTTGAGTGCAATACAAGAAAGAGAGGATTGAATAAATTTATTGAGCTTTATAAAAAACATAAAGCCCTAAATGGAGATTATGATATTCTTTTTGTGGCATTCAGCGGACATGCCATTATTTGGTTCGCTCGGATGCTCACAAAAAAGAAAATTGTATTTGACGCTTTTGTTTCTCTCTATCTCACGAATATTGAAGATAGGGAGACCCATTCAAGGCATAGCTTAAAGGCTCGTTATTACGCTTTTTTTGATTATATTTCATGCAAGCTTTCAGATGCGGTGCTTTTAGATACGCAGGCACAGATACAATATTTTTTAGAAAGATACAAATTGGATAAAAATAAATTTTACAGAATATTTGTTGGCGCGAATGAAAATTATTTTTATCCATTAAAAATCCAAAAAAAAAATAATAAAATTATCGTCCATTGGCACGGCTATATAGTCCCATTCAATGGCATTGAAACAATTATTCAGGCAGCCAATATTTTGCGCCAATATAAAGACATGGAATTTAGAATTATCACTCGCTTTAATTCCGCGTATGAAAAAATAAAAATTATGGCAGATTCACTCGAGCTTACAAATATTATTTTTTTTCCGGAAATGAACAGAAAAGATCTTGCACGCGAAATCCAAGAATCAGACATATGCCTTGGAATATTCGGAGACAATAAAAAAGCGCAAGTTGTTATTCCAAATAAAATTTTTGAAGCCGTAGCCTGCGCAAAGCCCGTAATAACCGCACGTCATCCTTCTGTGTTGGAATTATTTCATGATAGCGAAGACATGGTATTGTGCGCGCCACATGATCCAGAGTCCCTCGCAAAAAAAATACTGACTTTACGTGACAAGGAAATCCAAAAAAAAATTGGAGAAAATGCCCTTCATACGTTTAATGGGAAACTTACGACAAAAATTCTAGGAGAAGAAGTAAAAAAAATTATTCAAAAAATATATGGAAGCTAATAATTTAAAATTGATTTCATAAGCTTAAAAAATAATAGAATGAAACTTTTATATTTTTCAAACATAAGAATACCTACGGAAAAAGCGCATGCAATTCAAATAATGAAAATGTGCGAAGCTTTATCAAGAAAAGTCAGCGTAAATCTTATCGTCCCGCGACGTAGATCGTTGGAATATCAAGACGTAGATCCGTTTTTATATTATAAAGTTGCAAACACTTTCAAAATTAAAAAATTATGGACGATTGATCCTTACTGGCTAATGAGGTTTCCGCAGGGGATATATATAAAAGTTCAAATTATTTGTTTCCTTGCAAGATTAATATTATTTTTAATTTTTAGCAAAGGAAAAAATAATGCATATTTTTATACCCGCGATGAATATCTATTGCCAATTCTTCAGTGGTTTTCAAAAAAAGTCATTTGGGAGGCGCATACTTTGCCCAGAAATAAAAAATGGTATACTAAGTATTGGAATAGATGCCATGCAATTATAACAATTACTGAAATATTAAAAAAAGAACTAATGGAAAATGGTATAAAAAAGGAAAAAATTATAACAGCTCCTGACGGAGTTGATATTAAAAGTTTTTCTATACCAATGAGTAAAAACGAATGCAGAAAAAAACTAAGTCTTCCTGAAAATAAAAAAATTATTGTTTATACGGGACATCTCTATGAGTGGAAAGGGGCGCAAACTCTAGCTGATGCATCGCAATATTTGGATGATTTATATCATATAGTATTTGTCGGAGGTACGCTGAACGATGTAGATAAATTTATACAAGTAAATTCAGGTAAAAATAATATAACAATTCTTGGACATGTTGCTTACAGTGAAATTCCTTACTATATAATGGCCGCGGATATTTTAATTGTGCCGAATAGCGCCAAGAGAAAAATTTCTGTTTCTTATACATCGCCATTAAAATTTTTTGAATATCTTACGAGCGGAAAGCCGATTCTTATAAGCGACATTCCCTCGTTGCGTGAAATTGGGGATAAATTCGAAGGAATTTTTCATTTTAAAGCAGATGATGCAAAAAATTTGTCGGACTCAATCAAGTTTTTGGATGAAAAAAAAATATATACACGAGATCTTTCCGGATATTCATGGGACAAGAGATCTGAAAATATCATTTATTTTATAAGCAAATAGCCATATGCTTAAAAAATTAAGAAATTTTTTAGCCAGACACCCTGCGCCATTTACGTTTTTGAGAAAAATAATTGAATTGAATTTTCAAAAGCAAAAAAATATTATACGCGCGTCTTTGTCGGGATCAAAAAATTTGAAAGTACTTGATATCGGCTGTGGGACAGGGGAGTTTTATTCGTGCTTCTATGCCCATTCGTATATTGGCGTAGATATATCGCCGTATTATATAGAATACGCCAAAAAATCAAAAAAGGGTGATTTTCGGGTGATGGATGCCACGATGCTTGATTTTCCAGATTTATCTTTTGATTTTGTCCTGATTATGGCAATGCTGCACCATTTATCCAACGAGCAATTTTTAAAAGTTATTCAGGAGGCCAAGAGAGTATTAAAGGAAAATGGAACTATTATATTTATGGAGGATGCAAAGATTGAAGAATTGGAAAACTGGTACATACGCTTGGTTCAAAAATTTGATAAGGGGGATTATATCAGAAAACCGGATGAATATAAAAAACTAATATCGCCATATTTTTCCTGCGTTAATGAAAAATGTTTTAGAAACGGCGGATGCACTTATTATTCAATACTTTCACATAAATAATATGGCAAGAAACGCAGATACAATTGATTATCGCGAAGATTACTACCATGGTTTATCGAAAATTTATTTTGAAAAAATTTTAAAAACCATTATTGAGTTTGGCGGTTTACACATCGAGAAAGGATTAATTTTAGATTATGGATGTGGTGTCGGCCACCTGAAAAAAATGTTGCCAAAGTCAAATATTATTGGCTATGATATTATTTCGGAGTTATCAGATACGGATGATTATAAAAACTTATATCCAGTGAAAATCGTGTTATCGGGGGTATTGGAGCATCTTTATAGAGCAGAAATCGAAAAATTATTGCTTGATTTTATTCAGATGAATCCTGAAGCAGAATTATTAGTATTTTTACCAACAGAAAACCTCGTATCAAAAATTGCTATGCGTCTTGCTAGACAGGGGAATGCGCACGATGATCACGTTACAAAATATAGGGAAATTAACGCTATTATTGAAAGATATTATTATATAAAAAAAAGAAAATATATTTTTTTACGAATGGCGCAAATTACGCACTACGTTCCCAATAATAAATCTTATGGATAATACATTAACTAACGAAATAGAATTATCAATCATAATTTTATGCTATCGCGCCGGAGAGTCGGCACGAGATTTTGTGCAAAAAACTTTACAAGCGCTGGAAGCATCTAATATAAAGAATTATGAGCTTGTACTTGTTGGAAATTATCTGAAAGACTTGCAAGATGTAACCCCGCAGGTTGTTGCTGATATAGCAGCAAATGATCTAAGAATCCGTTATATTGCTAAAATAAAAGAGGGGATGATGGGTTGGGATATGAGGAGCGGCTTAGGGGTTGCACGAGGCAGATATTTAGCAGTGATAGACGGTGATGGGCAGATGCCCATTGATGATATTGCCAAAGTATACAAAAAAATTAAAAATGAAAATCTTGATTTGGTAAAAACCTTCAGGATACAGCGAGGTGACAGTATGTGGAGAAAATGCATTTCATTTATTTATAATTATGTTTTTCATATATTATTTCCCGGATTGCATTCAAAGGATATCAATGCAAAACCAAAAATATTTACACGAGAAGCATTTGAAAAATTTCATCTTACCTATGATGATTGGTTCATAGACGCAGAAATAATGATTCGGGCGAGGAGGTTGCATTTAAGGATTGGAGAAATTCCAACAGTTTTTTTAGGATTAACGGGAAGAAGGTCTTTTGTTAGAATTGGAACCATATTTGAATTTTTATGGAATCTGATACAGTATAGAATAAATGAATTTAAAAAATAATATGGAAGTTTTAATAACCGGAGCAACCGGAATAATAGGAAAAAAGCTGATAGAATCAATAAGGCCATTCGGCCATTCAATTTCAGTTTTTGTAAGAGAAAAAGAGCGTGAACGAATTCAGTATTCATCTGTTCGTATGGTTACAGGCAATCTTTTAGATACAAGCGGCATTGATAAAGCGACAGAAAATATCCATACAATAATTCATCTGGCGGGGATAACTCACACAAATAATATCAAATTATATTATTCTATTAATACAAAAGGAACAAAAAATCTTTTAGAATCCTGCGAAAAAAATGGCGTAAAGAGATTTATTTATATAAGTTCAAGAACCGCAAGCGCGGATGGCGGAGCATACGCGCATTCAAAACTTCTTGCGGAAGAAGAGGTGAAAAAATCTCGACTTGATTGGGTAATATTGCGGCCAGCGGAAGTGTATGGCGCGGGAGGGAAGGATGCTATTGCCAAGCTCGTGAAAACTATCCGAAAAGGAAAATTTATTCCCATTGTTGGCAACGGCTCATATTTGTTATGTCCCGTACACATTGAAGATGTGATTTATGCTATTATTAAAGCGATAGAAAAACCTCAATCCATTAGAAAGACCTATGTGATTGGCGGTCCTGATGAATATTCTCTGGATGAGATAGTAGATATAATATCAAAACAGCTTAATATATATAAAATAAAAGTATACATCCCCGTTTTTATCGTTCAGATGCTTGCGTATATATTCAGTTTATGTAAAAAAGATTTTATTGTCCGCGATCAGGTACCACGCCTTTTGTGTAAAAAATCAGCGGATATTAATCCCGCGCGCAAAGATTTTGGATTTTCACCAATGCCATTTACTCGGGGCATAAAAACAATTTTATGAAAAACAAATGGGACATATTTTATGAGGAAAAAATAAGGATTATTTTGATCGAAAAAAATATTATTGATATTGGCGTGGGTTTGCGGGCATTGAAAGAAATATGAAGGATACTGCCACGATTATTGGAGATTTACTAAAGATTCTATGATATTTTGTTCAAAAGTTTTTACAAAAAAGAAGTTCAGAGTGTGCACGGAGCAATAGCAACATGGATAAGAATAAGCCCGCCAGGAAAATATAGAATAATGGAATTCGCGGGCAATATATTTGATCGCTTGTTGGGAAAAATAAATAGCAACCAAACAAGCGGTTACTATATATTTTTTAAAATAATAATTTTACATGCCATATATAATTTTGAGAATATGAATTTGGTTTTGCGTTATATAAAAAATCATTATCTTGCCATACTTTTGGCTATTGCAGTTGGAATTATTTACATCTCACCTCAGCTATTTTTTCAATGGGAGCTTGGAAATAATTATCATGGAATTTATATGGCTGGTACGGATAATGAAGAATACTATTCCGGGCGAATCCGCGAAGTATTTGACGGCCATTATTTGGTGGGGAATCCATTTTTATACGAGGAAAGAAATAATGTTTTTCTCCAGCCTCCGCTTGGAGAAATAATATTTCTGCCTTTAAAATTCTTTTTTAACGTTATAACATCTATAGTATGGGGAACAAGATTTATTTTTCCAATAATTATTTTTTTTGCTATATATTGTTTATATTATTTATTATTAAAAAATAAATTTATAGCATCTGCTATAAGCATTTTTATTGTTTTGGGATCACAAATTATCTATTCCCCGAAAGAGCTTTTATATTTTGCGCAGTTTAAATTTAGCCAATTGAATAATATAAATTTTCTTTCCTATTCACGGCCTGTAATTCCAGAAACAAGCGCGATAGTTTTTTTTCTTTTTTTAATATTTTTATATTTTAGCATCGTAAGAGCAGGATTGAAGTACCCTTATATTGCTGGAATTTTATTTGGCATAAGTATATATATTTATATTTATTCTTGGTTATATCTATCAACATTAATTGTGTTATTTTTTATATTTTATATTATTAAAAAAGAACGTATAGTCGTATCACGCATTATAAAAATAGGCATCGCCGGATTTATTATATCGTTACCGTATTGGATAATATTTTATTTTACTGTGCGCGGACCAAATTATTTGGCAACGGCCGAAAGATACAATTTATATACGTCTCATCAATTTGTATTTTCAAAAATTATTTTTGTGAGCTTGATTTTTTTACTTATTTCATATTATAGACAGGAAAAAAATATTTTTTACTATTTTTCATTTCTTCTTTTAGCTGCCGGATTTATTGTGATAAACCAGCAAATAATAACAGGAAAGATTTTATTTTATGGTCATTTTCATTGGTATTTTAACGTTCCGATAGGGACAGCAGTTTTAATATTTTCATCATATAAAATACTGTGCAGAATTTCAAAATTACTTCCGTATTATTTTTTGTTTATTATTATAATAATTAATTTCGGTTACGCGATAATAGTGCAAAAAAATAGCTATGTTGCCATGTTCCAAAAGTATTCGCAAATGCAGAAGTGGGGTCAGATATATAGCTGGCTTGATAAAGAATTTAAGGACGAGGCGGTTATATTAAGCAATAATCGGAATTTTTCAAATAACATTCCCACTTATACGCATCATTATCCTTATGATGGAATATATTCCCATTTATTTAATACAAATCCACAAAGGCTTTTGTACAATATTTTTTTATTAGCATGGATAAGGAATGTTGACTCAAGTTCCGTAGAAAATTTTTATAATGCCACAAAGGGCGATTTAGCAAGATTCACCGGAGGGGCAAGGAATAAAAGATTATATGGATGCATGGAATGCTTATCGGATGAAACAATAATAATGTTCGCCAAACAATATAAAGATTTTATTGAAAAAAAAGAATATGAAAAAATGAATACTTCGCGTATTGATATATTGGTGTGGGATAAGGACGCAAATTCTGTGATGCCGGAATATTTGCAGAATAAAATTTCATTGCTTTGGGAAGTGGATAATTTGAGTATTTACAAATTTAATTTTTAATTATGAATAATAAGGAGAAAATAGCTATAATTATTGGAGCGGGTCCGGCAGGTTTGACAGCAGCGTATGAATTGGCGGCAAGAACAAATATTAAACCTATCATTTTAGAAAAAAGCTCTTATATCGGCGGGCTTGCGCGAACAATAGATTTTGATGGCAATAAGTCGGATATCGGACCTCATCGTTTTTTTTCAAAATCGGATAGGGTAACAAATTGGTGGTTTAATATTTTGCCCCTTCAAAAGATACGGGGCGTTGAGACTGTCCAATATCACCGCAAGAGCAGAGAAGTTACGAATGAGAATGGCCCTGATCCGAAAAAAAATCAAAAAGTAATGCTTATACGCCCCAGGAAAACAAGAATATATTTTTTACGTGAACTTTTTGAATATCCAATTAGCCTTAGTATTGATACCTTGAAAAAATTTGGTATAATAAAAATTTTTCGTATCGGCATAAGCTATATAAAAGCCTCGATTTTTCCAATACGAGAAGAAAATAATTTGGAGCAATTCTATATTAATCGTTTTGGGAAAGAGCTTTATTCTACATTTTTTGAATCATATACCGAAAAGGTGTGGGGAATTCCGTGTTCACAAATAAGCGCTGAATGGGGAGCTCAGAGAGTTAGGGGATTATCTATACGAAAAGCGCTTTTTGATGCATTGCAGAAGGTTTTCAGCAGAAAGCAAGATATTCGCCAAAAAAATAAAGAAGTGTCGCTTGTTGAGCAATTTTTATATCCTAAATATGGCGCTGGCCAGTTATGGGATGAAGTAGCGGATAAAATTAGAAATATGGGGGGGCAGATATTATTCAACCATACCATTGAAAAATTTATTCAGGAAGGAAAAAAAGTGCTAAAGGTTGTAGCGTCCACGGAAAACGGCGAAAAAAAAGATTTTTTTGGAGATTATTTTTTTTCATGCATGCCGATCCAGGAGCTCGTGCGCGGACTTGAAAACGCACCGAAAAATATTTTGGAAATAAGCGATGGGCTTATGTACCGCGATATGGTCATTGTTATTATACTGACAAAAGAATTAAAGCTGAAGGAAAAGGACGGGTCCGCAATAAAAGATAATTGGCTTTATATCCAAGATAAAGAAGTGAATGTTGGCAGGATACAAATATGCAACAATATGAGCCCGCATCTTGTCAAAAATCGTGATAATGTTTTACTCAGCCTAGAATATTTTTGTAACACTTTTGATGATATATGGAAAAAAAATGATGAGGAGATTATCACATTTGCTTCCCATGAGCTTGAAAAAATCGGCATTGTAGATAAGGGTAATATCGTTAAAGCTTCTGTTGTTAGAGTGCAAAAAACTTATCCAGCATATTTTGGATCGTACGAACACTTTTCGGAAATAAGAGAATACCTTGATGTATTCGAGAATTTAATATTAATCGGAAGAAATGGCATGCATAAATATAATAATATGGATCATTCAATGCTGACAGCCATGGTCGCCGTAGATAATATCATTAATGGCATACATTCAAAAGAAAATATATGGTCTGTCAATACGGAGGAAGATTACCATGAAAAAAAATAATGCTATTAACGATAAATATTTTATATTAATAATAATTTTTGCTTTTTTTGTTCGGTTTATTTTTTTCTTTGCGTTACAGCCATGGGAAGACACGGTGGTAAAGCAAATAGTTCTTGTATCAGACGCTTCGCAGTATTATCGGCTTGCAGCGAATGTATTGGTTGAAAAGTCATTTCATTCATTCGATGGTTTTCGAACCCCGGCATATCCGATTTTTTTAGCAATAATTTTTTTTATTTTTGGAATTAAAATATGGCTTATATTATTATTTCAGATAACAATTGATGTGGGGACAGGAGTCATTGTGTATTATACTGCAAAAGAAATATTCCAATCCCAACGCGCGGGTTTGATCGCATTTTTTTTATACTCAATAGATATTTTAGCTTCGATTTTGGCTACACAATTAATGACAGAAACAGTATTTATTTTTATTTTTTCATTCTCCATATTTTTTCTTATTAAAGCAATAAAATATAATAGAGTTCCATCGATTATTATAAGCGCTATTCTGCTTGGTTTGGCAACGCTTATCAGGCCCGTGTCGCAATATCTTCCAATTCTTATTATGCCATTTTTATTTTTTCCTTATCAACGCTTGTTTGCCAGCCTCGGAAGATGTTTATTATATGCAGCTGTTTTTTTATTAATATTGTTTCCATGGCAATTAAGAAATTATTATATATACGGGTATTATTCAATATCGAGTATCGAGGGTTACAATCTCTTGGAATATAATGTGGTAAAGGTAAAATCAATATTAGAGAACAAGAGTTTGGAAGCTGCAAAAGAGGAGCTTTTAGGTAAAACCCTCGATGGTGTGGAAAATACATTTAAAAAATCGGAAATTGAAAAAAATGCGGCTATAGATTATATTAAAAAAAACTTCATGAAATATTTTTTTTACCACTTCAAGGGAAGCGCAAATATGATTTTAGGTACTCCGAAAAATATAATTTTTTCGCAATATCACATTTCGGTTCCGGAAGGGAACGGGTGGGTATTATCAGAAACTATGGCCAATAGGTTTATCAGCATTCTTAAGAACGCAAAAAAAGAATACTTTTTGACACCCGTTTTATTTGCTATTCAAGCGATAGAGTATGCTTTTTTTCTTTTTGGCTTGCTCTACATGTATCGAAATAAAATACGATTATTCGGTCTGATGATACTTGTTGTTATAAGCTATTTTATAGTGACTGCTGGAGTTGTGGGATACGTTAGATTCCGCATCGCGCTTGTTCCCTTATGTTTTATTGTAAGTGGATACGGTATATATATATTATTCCAAAAAATTCAATCCAAATTTTAAAGAAAAAAATTATGAAAATATTATTTCTTAGTTTTGCGCAGATACATTCTTCAATCGACGGAGTGTATAAAAAAGGATTAAGAAAAAATAATGTGGAGGTTATAGATTATTCTTTCCATGGCGTCCATGGTTTTTCGAGGTATGCACAAATACTTCAAAAATATCGGATACACAGTAAAGAAGTGGATTATGTCATGGTAGGATATGACAGCCCGCTCATAATAATATTTTTATGGCCATTGTGCAGAAAGAAAATAATTTATAACGCTCTTTGCTCGGTATATGAGCGTCTTATTATTTCAAGGAATTTATCCCATAGAATTTCATTAAAAGGATTTTATTATTGGTTTCTTGATTTTTTAGCATGCCATATGTCGAATCTTATTATGCTTGAAACTCAACATCAGATTGATTATTTCATAAGGCTTTTTCGTATTCCAAGCAAGAAGTTTTTTTTAGCGTGGACTGGAGTGGATGAGGAGAGATTTTTTTATCAGGCCAATATCCAAAAGTATGAAATTTTTACTGTTGTTTTTCGGGGAAGGCTTTTGCCTGAAGCCGGCGGGGAGTATGTGGTTGATGCGGCCAAAATTTTGGAAAATGAGTCGATAAAAATTATTATGCTTGCCAATGGAATGTTACTGCCAAAGATTCAAGACAAGATTCGCGAGCTCAAGCCAAAAAATCTTGAACTTATAACGGAATTTTTATCCGATGAAAAACTGCGCGAGATTATGCATAAATGCCATGTGAGTTTGGGCCAGCTTTCTTCGCATGATCGTCTCAAGCGAACAATTCCCCATAAGGCGTATGAAAGCATTGCATTGCGCCTGCCATACCTTACGGCAAGAAATCCAGCAGTTTTAGAGCTTTTTAAAGAAGGAGAGACGTGTATTGCCTGCGAGGGCGCGAACGCAAAAGATCTCGCGGAAAAGATTCTTTGGGCAAAAAATAATAGAGGCCGCCTCAATGTTATTGCGGACAATGGTTATAATCTTTATCTGCAAAAATTAACTTCCGAAAAGCTCGCAAAAAACTTGCTTGAAAGAATACGAGATTTTCAATCCTAACTATATTTGCTAATTACCTTGAATTACAAAACTCACATTTTATTAGTCCCTGAGCCCGGTCTCATGCCAAAGGCAGATCCGCCTCCGGCGGAGAAGGGCTACCTTGAGCCAAACCGTTATCCTTCGACAAGCTCAGGAAGTAACTTTTTTGCAGTTTCGTAATTCAAGGTACTATACGATTTATTGTGTATTGTATTTATGAGTTATCCACAGGTATTCTTTTATTATTATTATTATTATGGTATAATAAATGTGCAATAAGCTGTTTTTAGCTTTGAGCAATTCTTTAATCTTTTTTCGTCCGCCCGCCTAGGGCTGACTTCTATTTTGAATTAAATTACTTTAACACCTAATAAATAATTTTATTTTTTTATGAAAAAAATTAAAATTTTTCCTTGGATAGCAAATTCTTTTGTAATTTTGTTATCCGTTTTTTTTATCGCTATTGTGGTTCATGGAGCAACCACCATTGGCAATAATATTAATACAGACGGAAACTTAACTGTTAGCGGGAATGCTTCTACTACCAGCGCCACTACAACAGATTATCTCTATGTTGGTCCAGATGCCACAGAGCCCGCAGGATGGGATTTTAGCTTAGGAGACTTATTTGTCACCGATGATGCGTTTTTTAATAGCCAAGCAACTACATCCGCGTCATTCTGGGTAGGTTCAGGCGGTACAGCAAATAATATTGATGTAGCCGGCGGTGATCTGTATGTCCAAAATGATGCAGAGATAGATGGATCATTATATACTGGCAATACCCTTATCACCGGAAGAGCCACCACCACAGCCAATTTCGTTGCTGGCGGCTCTAATACCAGCGCTACAACCACTATTACATTAGGTTCAAATACAGGCGCAGCGGGAGCTGGAGTATGTTTCAGAATTCGCCAAGATGCGGGTTGGAAGTTTTGCTATGTCTCGGGCACTGCCTTTACTTGCGGCGCTACGAGCTGTGAATAATTAATAGTATGAAAAAATATTTAATAATTGCCATCCTTGTCTTACTTATTCCTGGTATTGCGCGCGCTCAAGATCTTCAGCTGACTGCTGGCCAGACTATTAATATCAGTTTAACAAGTCCATCGGTTACTTATATAATTTCTTCTACAACCGGCATTGATTCATTAGTAGCGAATAATAGTACTCTTACCTTAACATTGTCAGCCGGAGATAATGTTACTGTTTTTAATGGCAATGGTTATCAAATAGTCAATAATTTGGGTCAAGCAACTTCATGCGGCGGCTTGACTACTTCCATAACATTTACCCAAACAGTAACGATTACCTCCTCTACCACATCATGTAGTAGTAGTGGCGGCGGCGGATCTACATTGCCAAATTACATTGAAGTAAAAATAAATAACAGCAGTGTTGAGACGACTGATAGAAAAGTTACCCTCTCTCTTTCAGCCAGCGACGCGCTATCAATGATGCTTTCCAATGATAGCAGTTTTGCGGGAGTTTCTTGGGAACCATTTGCCAAAACAAAAAACTGGACTTTGACAGAGGGTTTTGGCCAAAAAACAGTCTACGCAAAATTTATGAGTTCAACAGGAGGAGTGTCATCAGCCGTAAATGCCACAATTAAATTTGTTGAATCTATCTCAAAAATAACACCGAAAGAAGAGAATAAAGAAATACGAAAGGAAGAAAAAAAAGAGGTAAAGCCCGAGATACCTCAAGGAAATCTTGAAGGAAAGATTGTAAAAGAACCCGGCAAACAAGCGGTTTATTTAGTGGAAAATAAGAAATTACGGCCATACCTTAACGGAAGAATATTTGAGGCGCACGGCAAGAAATTTTTTGACGTAATCGAAACCCCCTTAGAATCATATTCCATTGGAGAAGGAGTAAATATTTTTCCGGATTCTTACAATTTTACCTGCGGACAGCTTGTGAAGGCAAGTAATGCAAAAGTTTATATTGTATCAAGGTGCGAGGTCGGGATGCCAAAGGAGATATTATGGATAAAGACAGAAGAATCGTTTTTAAATGGAGGGTGGTCATTTAAAAATATAAATAATATTTCCGATGCGAAGAAGGCGGAATTTGCTGAAATTGAGCCTTTTGAGGGTCTTTACAACCATCCTGCTGGAAGCTTGGTAAAGTATGGAGACAGCTCGAAGGTTTATTTGTTGCAAAAAGTAGACGGAGTTATCAAAAAAAGATGGGTTGCGACTGAGGGGGAATTCAACGCGCGTAAATTTCAATTTAATGACATAGTCATACTTCTAAGCAAGGAGATATATCCCGATGGGGATAGCCTGGGAGGAGCAGTGCTTGGGGTAGAATATAACGAGAGTTTTGTGTCAGATTTGAGCTTAGGATCAAATGGAGATGAAGTTTTAGCGCTTCAAAATTTATTGCAAGGACTTGGTTATTTTTCCAAAAACGTCGCACCCAATGGGAATTTTGGTCCAGTTACCAAAAAAGCTTTAGTTGAATTTCAAAAAACCTATGGCCTGGAACGATCGGGCAGAGTTGATATAAAAACGCGTCATATATTGAACAATTTAAAAATATTATAATAAATTTCTCAAAACTCCGTAAAGATTACGGAGTTTTTGTAATTAATAAATTTTAAAATATCGCCAACGGCTGGTGTAGTCTATGGACGTAAACCGATAATATTGTTTTTCGCCAATCAAGCTGGGTACATGTTTAATCCGCCCAAGGCGGACGAGGGTTAATTCCCCGCAGCTTCAGCCAAAGGCTTGAACCCTAGGCTCATCAGTCTTGGGCCGAGATCTGCCCCTGGCATGATGCTACGAAAAATTACAATTGATACCTCGTCAGCGAGCTTTGAGGTAGTTCATTATCGACCCCTACCAGATCGCCTTTGGCGAGAGGCGCCTTGATATATTTTAATCTCTATTAGGGTATAATTCCCCCCGAAAGCTTTCGGGGAATGTCATTCCCCTGAAAAGGGGAATCCATGTATATATGCTTTTCCTTAAGGTAATTGCACTTGTTTCTGGATTCCCCCGATAGTTATCGGGGGAATGACAGTGATCTGATCCCCCGTCAGCTTGCTGCGGAGTAGTTTAATATCAATTCAATGGAACGATCGTTCCATTGAATTGATAATGAAAGTTAATGCTCTAGACGCAAGCTTAATGCTTTCAGTATTTTTTTTCACACCTTCATTATCTTGTATACCAAACGAAAAGAGAATAACGAAACAATTAATGAAGATCATTTTTACAAAAGCTTAATACCTTCTCTATTTAATGCAGATGTATACAACGTGAATCAAGAAATTCATTTTTATTCTTAAATCAAATATATTTTGGTCATTGCTCCGTTTCAAGGAGTTTATCCCGATGAATATCGGGACTCGCAATGACTCAATAAGATTCAGTAGTAAAATAAGATAAATTTTGAATTTCTTGATTCACTAGGATATTGTTTGTTTGACATTATAAAAATATTTTGCTAGTATTAAATATCGTTTTGTTCATTACATTTCAACGATTTCATAAGGAGGAGTCTTGGATACCAAGCAGGATGCTAGGCATGTATATGCCATTTGCAAGGATCCGGGCGGGGTAAATGTGATTATGCCAACAGTTCGTGAGCTTCAAGGGTTGGGAATTCCAACTACTGTGTACGCGTATGGCGCGGCAGTAGGTCTCTTGTCCGGACAAGTATTTATTGATGTGGAAAAAGAAGGTGTTCGTCCAGATTTTAAGCAACGTTGCGCGCTTATTACCAGCATGGATTCTAACATGTGGTTTTCTCGGGATATGCTCCGTCTCTTTAAGTACCTAGAAAAGAAAACTGTCATAATTGAGGATTATTGGGGTGGGGGATACAATACAGAATTGTCAGACCCGGCATATCGCCCTGATTTCGTGATTCTCAACGATGAGGTAGGCAAGCGCATTGTGCTTGAGTCATGGAAGGATTTCCATGAAGGGCGCATTATCGCCAGCGGATATCCGTCCCTTGATAGATTTGCACATATTAATATTGAGGTGGCCCGAAGACAAGTTCGCGAGGGATACGAGATTTCTGATAACATGAAAGTTGTTCTTTACGCTGGACAACTTGAGCGCACAAGCGAGACACTCAATGAGTTGATTGAGGCATTGCACGTGTTTTGTGATACTGAAAATATTTTTCTTATCGCGCGGCAACATCCGCGCATGAAAGATGATGCCCCTCATCAAATTACATTATGGCAAGAGGCATTGCTACGATTTAAGGGAAGAACTGCCGGCAATCCATACATTTATAATATGCCCACACTCATCGTAGCATCTGATGTAGTGGTTTCGGCTTTTTCCACCTGCCTGCTTGAGGCAGCTGCATTAAGAAAGCCCAATATTGCCATTCTCTATCCGGAAGTAGAACAAAGAATTCTTAATGAAGCAACCGGAGACGCTTATAAAGAATTGCCGATCATAGATTTAGGCTGCACCTTTAAAGCAGAATGTCGCGATAGCATTAAACACTACTTGCGTAAAAGTTTTTTAGATCCAGAATTTCTTGTAGAGGCGCAGAAACGAGCTTTTCGTCTAGACGGAAAAAATGCGCTTCAAGCAGCAGGATTTATTTCCGGTCTTTTGTAAAAAAAATATGCCCCAGCATTAAAAATGCCGGGGTTTTTTATTTTTATCCAAAATTTAACAAAATGAAAAAGCTCCACGATTTCGGTGGAGCTTTTAAAATATCCATGCTCGCGAGCCGTCTATTTTTTCTGTCCTACAAAAATCCAGTGGAAATTTGATTTTACGGTGAATAAGCCCTGGTCAAAGTACCCGATATTGACCGGAGTGAATTCCAAAAATAGCTTTGTGAGTTCATCTTGGTCCCGCACAAGATAGATAAATTCTCTATATCCCTTGAGCCGGTCCCCCGGATCATCAAAATGTATTTCATACACTTTATCATTAAGAATTTGTTTTGCATGATAAACAATATAGTAATTTTTAGGCCCCATCATGGTAATAAAAACCGTACCCCCTGGTTTCAGGCATCGGTGGAATTCCCGCACAATTTTTTTTATGTGTTCTTCGGTTGGCAGGTAGTAGAGCACTTGATTTGCGACAATGAGATCAAAAAAGTTGTCTTCGTAGGGTAATTTTGTTGCATCGGGGGCGAGAACAGCGAATTTTTCCATAAGAGACACATTATGGCCACTGCTTTCCATATTAGCTTTAACAAGTTTTTTATAAGATTCGGTCACGTCGATTCCCCAAACCTCATACCCTTTATCAAGAAAGAAAACACTGTTGTTGCCCGTGCCACATCCATAATCAAGCACTTTGCCGTTTGGTAGATTTTTTTTCAAATATAAATTATGAAATCTTATAATCCAATCCGCAGGATATTGCAAAAACGTCGTTTTTTCAGAATACAAATTTTCCCAATTATTTTTATTTACGTTTAATGTTTCATCGTTTTTCATAGTATTTTCATTTTATTATATCCCACTTAGCAAGTGAGAACTTATAATTAGTATAATATACCCATTACTATTGTCAATGGATATATTAATCGCAATAGCTTTCAAGTTTTGAATCCCTAACCGTATCAAGCGTGCTGCAGTGGATGCCTCCCATAAAATAAGAATGCCTAAATCTTATGGGAACAGGGGTAATTCCGTGCTTTTCGAGCATTTTTATCATCGGAACCTGGCGTTCATCCAAAATAACAGTATTGGGATCAACCGATAGAATGTTCATACCAATCCAGTCTGAGCTAATAGAATCAAGTCCGGTTTTAATATTGAGCGCCGCTAGTTTTTGATACACAACTTTTCTGACATTGTTTTGGAATTCAACCGCTTTTTTGGGAGCAGGGACAATATCATGAAAATATATCTTGTCCCATTTATCGAAAACCTTTGGACAAGTATCGGGAGTTACCCTCTCGCCATTCAAAAGCACAAGCCCGGGACGAAGACATAGGGCAGTGGAATCAATATGGCTCGATCGGTAAATTTTATCAGTAGTATGAACCCTGTATTCATCTCCCAAAATACTCTGAAGCCACTTAGCTCCAAGTTCATTGCCAGAGCGAGAAACAAGATATAAAAGGTCTTTGCCCATCCTTACTGTGTTTGCGGCCTCAAAAAGAATTTCATTCTCTTTAAGTTTGATAAATTTTTGCCCGTCAGTGTACTGGTTTTCGCCGTCTTCATGGTACGTTATCATATAATCGCCCTTGAGCTTGGGTTTCGGCCCGCAAACCCAGCGGAAGCCTTCCTTAAAATATTCATACCAGATGTCGTAAAGCCCCATGGCTTCGAAATACCTGTGCTGTTCTTGCGACGGCGATTCAATGACAGTATTCCCCACAATCAGATGCAGATCCCTCACATCATATACATGATCGCCAGAAGCCCTGAAAAATGGCGTTTCAAAAGGTTTGTTAATATGCGAAGTATCTGGTCTGTGCACCTTTACCCCGAAGGATTCAAGCGTTTTTGATAAGCCATCCAGGTCTTCACGTATTTCGTCTACTAGCCATTGTGGAAAAGCCTCTCGTGCCAACCCCGTAGCTTTTTCTAAAAGTTCTTCGGTCAAAGCTCCGGATTCTGGGTAGGTCAGGTATGTCTGGCCTTCAGCTCTGCCGACAATAATTTCTCGGAGCTTATCCCATTCATTATGACTGTTTATTTTCATAACTTTTTTCGTTTATTTATTAATTTCATTATATACGCATGGTCCTCACGGGCTAATTCATATTGAGTTTGATTTACCTTCCCATTGTCCGGAGGAGATTTATTAGATCGAAAGCCGCAGATAATTTTTAGTTGTTTTAAGATTTTAATGGTATTATTATTGTAAGAGTTATCCGGATGGGACATGGCGAGCGGAAGCTTGCCGGTAATCTTGAATATATGATTGAAATTTTTTTGATATTCCTCTCTTTGCGCAGTAAATGAAAGATTTCCCATAATCATAGGATGAGTGTAAGAATGCAACCCTATGGCATGGCCATGATCGTCGAGGTATTTGAGGTGTTTGTTTGACATCCACAAATTTTTTGCAAGTTGTTCTACGGTAAGCCCTCTTTCTCGGATGAGCCCATCCATAATTGACTCATACTCGTTGTGGCTTAATATTTTATCCCTCACCATGCGAAAACGGATGTCGTTTTTTGAATAATGCGGAAAAGCGCTATGAAAATGGTCAATATCAGCTTTAGCTATCTTGAGCCGTTCTAATTTTTCAAATTTTGAATTGTGAATTTTTGTAAAAAAAAGCTGATAAAATTCATCTACGGTTTTAAAAAATTTTGACCTGAACACGCGATATATTTCAAATTTGCCAAGCTTTTTTTCAAATACGGATGAATACACAAACCAAAACGCCTTGAGATTGTATTTCTCTAAAATCGGCAGGGCTATTTCATATTGGCACAAAAGCGCATCGTCAAAAGTCAGGCAAAGATCATTTTTTGCCAATAGACCCCGATTGGCCCGCTCTATCCAGTCATGGGGATCAAGTATCCGCTTGAGTCCGATAAAATGAATAATATTTTCAAAATCTTTTTTTGATATAGAACCCTGCCCCCTATAATGCTTGTTATTATGAAAATGATGGAACATGATTCCCATCGGAATTTTATGCATAGAGTATTTTTTGATAAAGATTTAGGTATTGTTGCGTCATGTTTGGAAGACTAAAATGACGCTCAACTCTTCTTTGGCATTCTTCTGACATACCATTTATTTCATTTTGAGACAGGGTAATAAGGTATTCAAAGCCAGCACGAAGATCCCTTTCATTTTTATACTCGGCAACATAGCCGGTTTTTTTATGCACAATAAGTTCTGGAATACCACCAGTGGCGAATGCGAGTACTGGTAAGCCGCATGCCATGGCTTCAAGTACTGTCAACGGACAATTTTCAGCGATAGAGGTAAATATTAAGACGTCGCCGGCTGAATAATATTCAGCTAAAGAGTTTGGATCCGATATGTAAGGGATATGTTTGATATTTTTTTGCATACTTTCGGATTCCTTGCCGCCGACGCATAAAAATAAAATTTTATCATCAAGTTTGTGGTCTTCAATAATTTTTTCAGCGTATTTCCACCCTTTTCTTGTAAATTTTTTTCCGGCTTTGCTGGAAAATATAATAATTTTTTTATCCTGGGGTAACCCCAGTTTTTCTCTCGTTGATTTTTTATCCTTTGGATAATATATATTGGTGTCTATACCGTTATAGATTAATGTTAATGGCTGGTGCTTGAGGATACTTTTTTTCACGAGATTATACAGCCATTGGGAAGGAACAACAATGTGAAGGCGTGATTTTTCATATATTTCTTTTTTCTTTTCCCAAAGATGTTGTGTATTGTTCCATTTATGCGGCGGTATTGAGTCTGGTACATCGCAAGCGCAACCGCCACTCTGCCAGTGTTCACAGTCGAATGTATACGCGTTATGACCAGTGAATGCCCACATGTCATGCAGTGTCCAGACAAAGGGTTTTTGATTGGATAACCGGCAGAGCTCATTCAGATTAAAAAAATTTGAATGAAGATTGTGGGCATGGATAATATCTATATCCTTCAATATTTTATGATGAGAAATTTTTTTCGCAAGCGGGATGGAAATATCATTTGATCTATGAAACGCGATGTGGTAGGTTAGTCTTTGATAAAAATTTTTATGGATAATTTTTGAAATGAAACGGTTTAAGGGAGTATTAAAGACATCAAAAATATTAGGATCGTCTGATCGTTTAAAGCCAACAGCCATATATACCTCATGCCCGAGTTTTTTAAGCCTGGCTTTAAGCTCCCACGACACCAAGGCAGCGCCACCCTTTGTGTCAGTTGTTCCGATTTCTAAAATTTTAAGTTTTTTATCATTCATATATTTTTTTTGGCTATGCATATAATGTGTGGAGAAAAAAGAAAATTTGGTTTATCCCATCCAAAAATTTTTACCAATATTCTTCCGAAAAAATGTATCCCATATTGAATGATTTTTTCCCAGCGTTGCATATTTTTTCTTTCTGTCCAAAAACCAAAAGTTCTATAGTATGAGAGGCGGACAATGTTAATCTGTAAACCGGAAAGTGATTTTTTGAGTGACGATAAATTCATAATTTTAATATTGTGTTTTTTGAGATTTTCACGGTCAATAAGCCAGTGAAAAATATATTGGGCGTGGGAAAAGTGTGGCATGGTTACTATTAGTGTTCCCCCAGGAGCCAAGAGATCCACATGTTTCTTCATAACAGAATGTAGGTTTTCAAAATGTTCAATAAAACCGATTGAGTACACAACATCAAATTTTTTGCTCGTTTCCCATGTAAAAATATCCTCTCGGAATAGGGTTGGGGGTAAAAGATCGTTGGCTTCAAAGGTGGCATAGGTTTTAGCTATCTCGTCAGAGTAATCTATGCCATACGGCAGGAAATCAAAATTTTTTGCAAGATAGCAGAGATAATTACCGCCAGCGCAGCCTATTTCAATAACTGTTTTGGAAGAATCGGGAGTCAAATATTCATCAAAAATATCATGGAAATAAATTTTTCCTATTATCTGCGGCCTAAAATCTTTATAATATTCGCTCCAAAATTTTTTGTCTGTAAGATTTACTTCATTCATATTTTTTTGGATGGAAATTTAATATCTTTAAAATTAATCGCGGGAAAGACATCCAGAAAACTTTGAGGCGTGGCATTATATATATCCATATCGGGATGGAGTTTTTTTATTTTTTTATACAACAGACGGTAATTCTTAAAAAGTTGCTTAACGCGCGATATTTGTACCTCATAGCTAGCATGCGTGTGTCTTTCGTCAAGGTATTTTTTTACTATTTCTGGATTTGAGGTATCAAGATTATCCCTCGCATCTTTGTATGCCCAACCATAACTGAGCGATTTGTTGGCGGCGATATGTACCGATAAAAAATTATGCTCGCAACCAAGCAAATAGATTTTAGAATATCCCATATACACCGCGAGTAACAAACATAGAAGAGCGGAATTTTTGGGGAAGGGGATTGTTTTTTCAATATCAATATTAAAATCAAACTTATCGTTCATGATCCCTTGCATGCTTATGTAATAAAGACAATGACCGGTGAACATTTCGTGTTTTTTAATGAATTCTTTCGCTTTGATGTTGACAAATACGCTGGTCGAAGGCGATATGGTGTTTGTTTTTTTCAAAAATTGCTGGGTATGAAAATAATCCAGTGGCTGAGTAAAATAGGCGGTATCAATCAGGCTGTGATATTTTGGTTGAATTTCCTTATACATCAAGTGCTGATCAAGTTCATTCATGCAAAATGTCTCCTCATTTTTTAAAAGCGAAAGATCAATTTCATTAATAGACGGGCCTCCGCCAATAATAAAACAACGTTTGCCCCTTTTAATATTTTTTAGCTCCAAATTTTTTAACAAAATATTTTTATATTTTACATTTAATATTTTTGGTAAAAGAATATTTTGATAGATATAATTTTGGATATATTTGAGCTGTTTTATTATTATCATTATCATTATCATATATATATATAATCAGGCCTGGTTAATTTTTTCATACCACGCAAGCATATGTATTTGTTCTTGGATATCGGGCAGATTTTTTTTATCTTCGAGAAAAGATTTGACCTGTAAATAATATCCGGGCTTGAATTTTATATCTAGCGTATCGTCGATTACTACATTCGTAATATCAATTTCTCCGGTATTTTGCATGGAAAGTTTTTCAAGCGGACGCAAATAAAGGCGGTTTTTCGCGGTCAATATTTCGACACTCCATCGGCCCGCTGATTCCCAGTTTGCATGGTATGAGAATAAAGCTTTTTTTTCAGTAATACCGGCGCCGGAAAAAATAGAGCTACCATTGTGCCAAGGCAAACCCGCCAACGCATAGCTGGAGAGATTTTTTGGTTTGCCGCCGAGGAAAAAAGCCAGATCAATAACATGTGTGGAGTTTGCCAAAAACCATTCGCGGATTATTCCGGCTGTTTTTTTTGTTTCTGGTATTTTATGTATCCATTCAGTGAATTCAAAATGAAATGACAACACACCTCCATTTTCATTTATTATTTCTTTCGCTTTTTTTACGGACGAATAGAAACGGCGATTATACGCAATGTACACTTTAGCCTTTTTTTCGTTGGAAAGCTTTCCAACGTGCCGTATGTCATCAGCATTAAATCCCCCCGGCTTTTCAACAAGAATCTCTTTTGCGCCT
>ORJL011325717.1_pt1 | contig 22498 bp, 41 predicted proteins | sample 1779941 | NCBI WGS metagenome assembly ORJL01 (sample SAMEA104232317, study PRJEB22302) | groundwater metagenome | biome: forest; feature: aquifer; material: groundwater | place: USA | collected 2011-08-07 | depth 5.8 m
CAAAATTGCTTATTCGGAAATAACAAGTAAGATCACTTTCAAATTTAGTCTTGCCGATAATATTGAAGCTATTAAGAAAATATGGAAAAATCATTCCACGCATGCCAGCTATGCCACTTATTACGGGTCGCCGCAACGACAAATCACTATAAGTATTGCCACGTTAAACGAGAAGAATAGGAAGTCGGTTTACAAATCAATAACACTGACTAATCCGGCCCCGGATATGAATGATTCAACAGGGGCAAATACTTCTCCTGTTTTAAAAGCATTGAAAAGCGGTGTGCGTGTAAAATTCATTCATCCATACCAGGAATATGACATCTCTCATTTCATGGTTCAGTATGCAGACAATACTGGATTCACTACGAATTTAAAAAAGCTAAGAGTTCCATCGGCAATTACAGTTAACAGCACAGATGATGAACTTGATAGCACACAGTACAAAGTTGATATTGACGGACTTGATCCAAAGAAAACTTATTATGTGCGGGTACGACCACATGATACGTATGGCGCGGGGACTTTCTCCGCTACGGCAAGTATAGTTCCCGGCGTGACTGACGATGATGCCGATGACGACATTGTTAAACCCGTAACAATTGAAGGATTAGGCTTTAACGTGCTTACAAATGGCAATCTTAGGGGGTTCTGGACACTACTTTCCGCTATTGATATTTCAGAATATATTTATGATTGGAGAGCGGTTAATGATACGACTGCAAGCACACCGCCAACACTGACAGAAATAGAAAATGAAATTACGGCTGGGGGTAAAGCTTGTTATGGGCTTGTGTCCTCTGTTATGGTCAAAGGTAGTGCAGAAGCATCTACAAAGAATCAATTTATTATCCAAAACCCACAGGTTGATTATAAATATTTTTTCAGAGTAAGAGCAAAAAATACATCAAGAAAATTAGGGGATTGGCAAGCCTCTTGGACAACTCATTCTACGGCAGTCCCTCCAATGTCAGGCGATAATTTGCCTACAAAATGGGCCATTTATAAGTTTACTGGCTCTGTTGATGCTGTTTCTGCAACAACAGTTAAATGGACAGGTGGAGCTAATGCTCTTAAAAGAAAAGCAAATACAGGAACATCAGATAAAGATGTTTATAATTCAGGACGTAGTAACTATACAGATGCTGCAATAGCGCAAACTGTTTCAGGCACTAAATTTCTTGTTCATAAATTGGGAAGTGACAAGAATCTTTATTTAGTAAGTTCAACCGATGTTGAAAATGATGCAAACCAATCATGGGTTGTTATTGCAAAAATAAAAGAAGCCATTTCGGGTAAGTGTGATGTTTTAATGATGCTTTCCTCTGAGCATTACAGGATAAGTGCTTATGAAGCTGGATTTAATAAGCTTTCAGCAGTAACGGCTGATATAGGTGAGGTTACAGCAGGTACATATACTGCTCAAGGAACCGGAAGTTCAAAAGTAGAAATATCATCAAGTGGAATTAAAGCTTATAACAGTTCAGGCATTCAAAGAGTTCAAATATCTAATGACGGTTCTGGTTGGTTAGGAGCAAGCAATAAACTTTACTGGGACACAGCAGGAAATTTAACTGTTACTGGTGTTACTGCTGATTCTGTTGCGGCTGAGAATATAGTTGCAGGGACAATAACAGGAAGTACATTGCAAACTGCTTCTAGTGGAAAAAGGTTTGTTGTGTCTACTTCTTCAAATGAAGCTGAATTTTATGGGGAAGAATCAGCTGGGGGAACAGTTGTAAAATTAGCTTCAATTGGGATTTCATCTCCTGATGCAATTATAGGTTTATTCGGAAATAGTAATACTACAAATACAAGAATTGCTGTTAGGGCACTTGCATATAATCAGATTGCAGTAAATGCAGTTAGTTATTCTGGAAATGCAGTACATGCAAGTAGTACAACGGCTGCTGGAATATACGCTGTTAGTGCTTCTGGATATGGAGGGATATTTGATGGTAATTCGACTAAAGCGCCTTTACGATTAACTCCTCAATCTTCAACTCCATCAAGTACAGAACAAGGGCAATTATATGCTAATTCTGGTGATAGCAAATTATATTTTCACAATGGAACATCTTGGAAAGAAATAGCTTTTGTATAAGGGAGAAATTTATGGAAGTAAAAGAACTACAACGAGAATTAATGTTATGTCAAATTATTCAGGAAAGAGACGGGATGATACTCGACTTGAATAGCCAAGTATCATCCCTAAGACAGGAGAATGAGAAGTACAAACAGATTATTAACGACCTTGACAAGAAAGAAACGAAGGAATCAGTAAAAAGTTAATAAAGTTGTAGTATTCTTACACCAAAATCACTATAATGTCAAGAAATTTAAAGGATACCGATAATGATTAACACCGGAACGGTCGATGTTGTACAGGATAGCAAAGTGCTAACATTTGCAGGCGTTGACCTCACATCGGTTATTTCCGGCAATCGTTTTAAAGTTAATGGCGATACAATTGAATATGCTATCGTATCGGTAACAGTTATATCCTCAACAAGTGCCACAGCCACAATAGTTGGGAAATACGAAGGCCCCAATCAAACAGCAGCGTCATTCCAAATATTTACCGATTTTTATAATTACAATCTGAAAGTTATAAATGTCAACACGGTAGATAATCCCGTGATGATTGACCACAATTTTAAAATTATCGCTGACGAATTAGATGCTCTAAATGCGGCAAATACAAAATATCAAATTACTACAAAAATTTATATCGGCGAGCCGGTATTAAATCAAGAATGGGCATTTTTAAAATTTACACCGGACGCAGTCATATCTAAAATCCGATTATACACAGATAATTATGCTCCTGATGGCGCGCTGGTAGCAGACCTTGCCGTTGATGGAACGTACCAGGGTATCAATGTTACTGTACCTGCTAACAATCTCTGGTCAACAGATAATACGCTTACAACTACCGTTGATGCCGGGGAATTTGTAAAATTGAAGTGGATAACAGTACCGGCTATGCCCGGCAATAATTGGTTTGCTGAGATTACTTGGTATGCGATAACGCCTCTCATCACAAGGTATGACTGCCTTGCTTTCCTGATGGGTGATTTAGAGGTCGGGCGGGTTATGGGTAATGGATTTAAGTATCCGGTAGCATCAAAGCTCTTTGGCTTGCATTATGAATTCACACAAAATCCACCTTTGGGTACGGCTGCAATTATCGAAGTTTATAAAAATGGCGCAGCAATAGGAACGCCAGTTACTTTTACCTTGCCAGCCGGGCAACTTTGGGGATATGTTGCGTGCGCTCAAACATCATTCTTGACAACCGATATTCAAACGTTTATTATAACGCAAATTGGTAGCGATATACCTGGTTCAGGTTTAATTATAACGCCACATACTTATCAATATACTCCATAATTTTGGGAGATTTAAAAATGATAACAGAAAAAAAATTATTAAAACTATCAGGCAAATATACTTTAATCTGGTTAGCAATCTCTTTGTTTTTCTGGTTTGTAATTTTCGGTCTGGGAATTTGCCATGCACAAACCCAGACAGGTTATCGCATACCCCCTCGACAAGATATCGGCGGCGGACGTATGACGGGCGATATGTGGTGTCAGTACGGTACAAATGGAGTACGATTTATCATTGGTACACAGGCGGTAACACAGGTGGGAACGACAGGAGTTCTTAATGGTACAAATACTAACGGGGCGCCTTCTCTTGATTTTACCTATGGTGGTGGCAGTATCAGCGCAAATTTCAACGGTTTCAATGCCGTATATGTTGCGGGGTCTCAGGTTGGCACGTCTGGTGCTATGCTTGGCAAGCTTGACGCAGTTGGTGGAATAGGAACAACTAATACTTTTAACAGCCCCACTCTTGCAGGCGTAGGGACTATTACAGCAAGTTTTGGGGCAAACGGGTTAGTTATAACTGAGGCTGAGTATGCTTCGGTAAATAACGCAACAGGAGAGTTGCAATCTCAAATTGATGGAAAGCAAGCATCTCTTGTTAATAATAGTCCTGGTACAATTACTAATGTTCTTGGATACACGCCTTTGGCAAATACACAAGGAAGTATAACTACCACTTTGGGTTATACACCCCCAGCAAATACGCAAGGAAGTATTACCACAGCATTAGGTTATACACCCCCAGCAAATACGCAAGGAAGTATTACCACAGCATTAGGTTATACACCTACAAATCTAGGGAATACCATAGAATTAGGCACAGAGACCACAGGTAATACAGACAATGTGTCGGAGGGAAGTACAAATAAATATTATACCGATGCAAGAGTAAATGCAGCAGTTGGAAGTTTAAGTGTTAATGCTCTGTCAGATGTTATCGTTAGTTCTCCTGCAAACGGGCAGTTTATAACTTACAACGGCAGTGAGTGGATTAATGGGACAAGCTCTGCGAGTGTTGGATTTGGTGCGGTTACAGGCATACCAACGGATAATGCTAATTTTAAAGTAGAAGCAGGAACATCTACTGTACCTGTTCGAGATAGTAGCGGCAATTTATTTGTATCTGGCGTTGTTGGTGGAACTACAACGGGGGCGTTGAAAATACCTTCTGGAACTACAGCACAGAGACCAGCATCGCCTGAAGTAGGGATGATTAGATATAACACAATCTTGGGCACTGGAGGAACGATAACAGTTAGTGGGTCGTATACAGTACATACATTTACATCGAGTGGTACATTTACTGCCCCTCTCAGCTATATAGAATATTACAATGGTACATGGAACGCTATTGATGCAGCAGTAGGTCTAACTGTCGAAACTTTAGTTGTTGCGGGGGGAGGTAGTGGAGGATTCGCAGGTGGTGGCGGTGGTGGTGTGATAAGTAATGCCTCATTTCAGATGGGTATCGACGCTCAGACCGTTACAATTGGTGCTGGGGGACCAGGTGTTTCAAGCGGCTCTGCTGGCAATCCAGGCAACAATTCCGTTTTGGGTTCGCTAACTGCGATAGGAGGGGGTCGTGGTAGTGGTGGTGGTAGTGGTGGTAGTGGTGGTAGTGGTGGTGGAGGTTATACTGGAAGTTCTCCTGGTGGCACTGCAACGACTGGACAGGGTTATAATGGTGGCAATGGATACACCGATACGAGCTGGGATAATAGTGGTGGCGGCGGAGGTGGAGGAGCTGTCGGGCAAAACGGGAGTGCAAATCATAGCGGAGATGGGGGAATAGGTTATTTATCAGCAATATCAGGCACTTCCACACGTTACGCTGGAGGGGGAGGAGGAGGTATAGATACTAGGTCTGGCGCTCCCACAGTTGGAGCCGCAGGGCTGGGCGGAGGATCAGCGGGCGAGTCAGATGGAACATCAGTGGCTGGCGGGACTAATACTGGTGGTGGGTCTGGTGGTGGAGGCATTATTGCAGGTAACGTCCGTGGCAATTCTGGAAATGGTGGAAGCGGTATAGTAATAATTCGTTATCTAACACCTTAAGAATAAAGGAGATATTTATGAAAATTAAAATATTAACTTTCATTACAGTAATTTTTTCCTGCTCTATATCCTTCGGCTCTAGCTATTTTGCAGAAGTGACTAAAAGCAATGTAGTACAAAGAGTAATTGTAGCAGATAGTGCCGAATGGTGCGCACAAGCATTAGGTGGTACGTGGATCGAAACTTTTATAGACGCTCCAGACAAAAACTATGCTGGCAAAGGGTATGATTATTATGAGATTTACAAAGATTTTGTTGCCCCCACACCGTATGTTTCATGGATTTTGAATGAGAAAAGAAAGTGGGTCGCACCAATACCAGAACCCAAAGATGGTAAAATATATACATGGAATGAGTCGCTATTGAATTGGCAATAATTTTACCATAATTACTTTCTTGAGGGAGTTGAATATTTTACTTCATCATGGGATGGTTTACCAGACCCGCCCTGACCGCCAGAAAAGGTGAGGATTTTCTCTTTTTCTATAGGACTGGTTGCTGGTGGACTTATTTGAGGCATTGAAGTTGTTTGAGATATTATATTTTTCCCAAGTCGAGAGGTGTCCCTGGTTAAATAACATAAAAATACAATGAAAACTGAAATAATCCCAAAAATAATACCTACTTGATATAACTTTAAATTCATGATAAATGCTCCTTATTGTTAATAAAAATATCTATTGCCCGGCGGATAAGTTCCGCAACGGATAGTCCGGTTTTCCCTGACAACTGTTTTAATTGTTTAATCTGCTGATTAGATAAATGATGATTAATTCTTTTCATGTGTATAATATACACACCTATTTTGTAAATGTCAACAAGAAAAATAAGTAATTGATAAAACTCAAATATTATGTTATAGAAATGGCAATGTTTCCTATATATTTAATTCTTGCAACCTTTGGATTAGCTGCAATTATCTATTATTTCGCCGCTCCCCATGAAGCGGGCATGAAGCATAGGGGCCGGGAACTCTAGAAATTCTCCACCTTGCCCCTATGCGAAATTTAAGGAGTGGTTTATGCTAGATAAATTAAGCAAGAAATTAGTCACGACATTGTGCGGAATGGCAAGTTTGAATTATATTGCCTTCTTGGTTTTTAAAGATACCCTCGATCATATACACAAAATTGAATTATATGCTCTCCTAATAACTGCATTAGCCTCACTAGCTGGTGTTCATGGTTTATTACAATCCAAAATAGATAAACTCAAACAATCTTCTCAGGGAGAATCAAAATGAAAAGTAAAATATTGTTACCATTTTTATTGATATTGCTTCTTACTACTCCAGGATGTTATCTTTTAGACACACAAACCAATGTTGAAACTGGCAAAGAAGAGACACGGCTTGAGGTTGTCTTAGATAAGATCGAAGCTGCAATAGGTAAATCCGCCCCTATTGTTAATACATTTGCCCCTGGGGTGGATACGATTGCCGGGGGCGTCGGCGTGCTATTAAGTCTTATTGGTGGACTCACTACATCAGTTGTGGTAGCCAGGAGGCGTGGTGGGGCGTTAGCGGCTGTAATTAAGGGTGTTGAAGCGGTGTCAAACAAAGAAACAAAAGAGTCAATCAAAGAAATTGCAGGCAATATAGGAGTAGAAAAATATCTTAATAAATTGGTCAAAGAATATTTTCCTCTATAATTATGAAAGAAATCCAATTAACACAAGGCAAGATTGCTATAGTAGATGACGAAAGCTACGAGAGATTGAATCAATATAAGTGGTACGCATGGTGGAGTGGGTGGGTATGGTATGCAGTAAGAAATATTCGGATAAATAACAAAGTAGAAAAAATTTATATGCATAGGGAGATTATGCTTGCTCCCAAAGGAATTCCAGTCGATCATCGCAATGGTAATGGATTAAACAATCTTAAGGAAAATCTCAGGTTGTGCAATAATCAACAAAATGGATTTAATAGAAAAAATCCATATTCGACAAATAAGCTAGGCATAAAAGGAGTTTGTTGGGACAAGCTAAGAAATAAATTTATAGCACAAATAATGTTCAATGGTAAACATATTCATCTGGGAAGATTTACAGTTCTTGGTGATGCAGATCAGTCTTATCGGAAAGCTGAAGAAAAATATTTCGGAGAATTCGCAAGAAATAGTTAAAGGATATTTCCCAAAATGAAAGATATTGTCTATTCTAAAAATGAACGAGCCGAAAACATAGTTGGCTTGCGTGGAAATAAAGGTCATATTGATGGAATAATAATTGACTTTCCCTGTGAGCTTGGTTATCGATGTCCTGTATGTAATAACGAATCCTATAGCAAAGAACATGGCATATACGATGAGCGCCTGGAATGGAGCGAATATAATGGTTTTTTATACTGTAACGTTTGCAACAAGGACTTTCCCTCCGTGCTATGTCAGCCGGATATTGACAAGGCAATAAAAACATACCTTGATTGTATTGAAGATGCTATGCAAACTTTTTTTACGAAAGCGCGATGATTACCGAAAAATCTCTTGTAGTTTTAGTGATTGAAGATATTTGCAGTGGATGTCGTCATTTTGTCCAAGATCATTTCCCTGTGAATTGCAAAAATGCGAAACAAAACTATAGAGATTTTATAGAAACCAAATGCAAATTTTATGATAACAAGAGTTAGAAATTTCTTTGTACTGTTTTGGAAATACATTACAACGCGGTTGCCGCCGATACATTATTGTGATTGTATATGTCATTACGGTAAAAACAGAGCCCCATCAAGATATTCAATCTGGTGTGATCACTGCAAAGATATAACTCCTCTCAACTTGAAAGGATTTTAGCAATATGGCTTGGGATGGAAAAGAAAGAAGAGGTGATACAATAACGGTATCTGATGTTAAAAATGCAGTCTACGAAGCAAATGAGAAGTTTTTCGAGAAGGTAAAAAAAATGTGTGACGATAATCTTGAAGTCACCATTTTAAAGCACACCCAGGAATATACTCATTTCGACAAACCCACCAAGCAACTTATCTATGATATGATTAGTAATTTTAAGAGCCGGATAAAGGCTAAGTATTCAATCGGCATACCCCTTGCTCTTCTATTTGCAGAGAGGATACTTAATAAAATAGGGTTATTCTAATGAAAACAATCCACCAAAAACTATCTGACGCAGAACTTGAAATCTCTAACTTGCTCATATTTATTCATCAATGTATGGAGAAGCTACCTGTTAAAATAGCGGAACACCGCGAACTACAGAAAGAATTGTATATTAAAGACGGACTTGAGAAGGCTAATATTTATGCGAATTTTGAGGGTTAATGAGGGTATGATATGAATTATATACAAAAAGCAAAAAAACTTTTGGCCACAAAAATAGATGTTGAAAATGATTTGCTTGATTTATATACACTCTTATTATTCACAAAAGGAGTAAATTGCCAATTGATTGATGTTCATGATGCTTGGTCAGTTTGGCGGAATAATACAAAACCAGAGCATGTAAGTATAATTCCGTTTGAAGAATTGACATTTGAAATCCAAGAGATGGACAGAGAATATACAGAAGCAATTCAAGAAACAGCGAAGATATTAAAAAATTAAATAAAAGGGATGTGGAATGTGCTTATACAGTCTAACAATCCTATTTATCAAGTGGGCTTTCTGTAGTAACAGCCCAGACCGAGAAGCAAAGACATACCTTTGTATCTATGGAGTTATTCTTTTCTCTGGTTTTGTCCTAATCACAATCCTCAACTACAAAATGTTGACAATGAAATGATGATATTAAAACTTGAATTAATGAAACTACTGGCACGGCAAGATATTGGCAAACAGATGGTATGGGACACACTGCCTATGGAGTGTAAAGAGGAGTATGAAGTAAATGCCGATGAAATAATTGCCCTCTTTGTGGAGGCAATTAAGGGATTGGAATTTAAGGTAGATAAAAATAAGACCATATAACAAAGCCAAAATTAACGGCTATTATACAAAGAAACATAATTTCGTAAATATTCATAACCCAACACACCATCAAAACCCCATTAATTTCTTTACCATTTGCCCTTTTTAGCCACTTTTTTGACTTTCATCGACCAATACACGCTGAATGACCTTCGATGCTTTAGCGTATTTCCTGTCCCGCTTGGTTGTATTCATGATCGGTTTTCCCTTTCATGTCACCCATATATTCATTATGGCAATCTTCGCAACAACAATCTTCCCAGTGTGTATGTTTTGAACATTCCATACAATAATCTTGTCCGCAGTACTTACATTCTCCTATCATTCTATTATTCATACAAACATCTCCTTTTGAATTATAGATGTTCTGCGTTTCGATATTTCGTGGTAACCTAAGTCAATTCCTAATCCTTTTCTTTGTAATTGTTCCGCTACTTTAAGCGTAGTAGCGCTTCCCGCAAAGGGGTCAAGCACTATATCCCCTGCCTTTGTACTACATTTAACCATTCGTTCAACTAATCTTTCAGGCCACATGGCATAATGCTTTTCAGATGATGGACGTGTTGGTATATTCCATAAGTCACCGGGGTTCTTCATGCCATCGTTAGGCTGCATGTCTCTATCTCTATATGTAATCTGTCCAGTGCCTTTATCCCATTCCGACTGTCCCTTTGCGACAAGTTTATTACCACCCCAACGGTTAAGCGGGGGACATTTTTCACGTACTGAATCCAAATCAAAATAATATTTCTCTTGTTTTGTAAACATGAAAATATACTCATACTTCTTCGAGAATCTATCGGTTGCGCTTTCTGGCATGGCATTTGTTTTATACCATATAATATATTGCGTAATGTCCATCCAGCATCCACAAGGGCGATGGCGACTCGGTGAGGGATAAGTAATTGACATTTTAAAGGATAATTTTCTAATTTAGGATTTTGAGCGCCTTTGCCTTTTAAATATTCAGATTTACCACCATAGCCACGACCACCCCCTGAATACGAATCCGCCAAATTCAAAAAGAAAATTCCATCGTCTCTTAATACCCGCCATGCCTCTTTTGCCCATAGCAAGGTATGTTCGACATATATTTGTGGTGTTGGTTCTAAGCCGTATTGACCTTGCCATGCGTTGCAATGAATACAGAAACTACCATTGTTAATAGTTTGGGTAGCTTCTTTTCTCCATTCTCTTTTAAATTCAGGATTACCAGCTTGTAAATTCAATAATTTGTCTTTTGTTAATCCAAATTCATGCTTACAATCCTTATCCCCGCCGATTATCACATCAGGAATAGCGTATTTGCGGAGGGAGAAATATGGCGGAGAAGTAATCACCGCTTGCACAGATTCGCTTTCAATCGGCCACGGTTCAAATACTGATTGCTGATATATCATTAACGGTTCGTGGTTAATGATATAGGTTTACCATTACGAAGCGGTCTACCATACCATAATTCCCTCTCCTTTACTGCTTCGTTGAAATTATTTAAAGCATTACACATATATTTAGCTAATATGAAATCTGGTGTATCTGAATCATTTTCTTTGCACGCTCTATTTATTAACCCTCTCAATTCTTCATTAAAATTCATCTTATCTCCTTCATATATTCCTTCATTCGTTCCACGGAAATATCCAAGCTGTTCTCAAACCAAAAGGCATCTCTCAAACCAAAAGGCATCCTTGATATCTGGAGGAGTATCGAACAATAAAGCATTCTTCTGGCTGTTTGTTATATAAAAGCCATGTTTATTTGATAGTCTCATTATATAATTTACCTAGAATTTCATTAAATTTTTCTTGGTCACGCACAAAGCTTATGGCATTTAATGCTCCATCATTATACAATCCATCGCCATAAAATCGGGCGATAATTATACCATCCTCTAAAACGATTGTGTTGCCATCAGCAGTCTTTATTTCGTAATTCATTCGCCCACCTCAGCACGATATGCCGTAGACCTCACCCCGCTTGCATGGGTACGGTATATCAAAGGTTCTTCTCTCAACATATTCATACGCCTTGCATACTCTTCCTTTGTTGAACACTTCGGACATTTACGGTTGTGGTAGCCTTCAGACATAAATACTTTACCGCAATTGATAGCAATACATTTACGTTCACCACGTTTATTGATGCGCCCTAAAAACTCCATTGATTCACCAACAGATAGAGAGCTATTCTTATATTTCGTTCCTGTGCCACGCCTGTATTTGTTACTATCCATAATTAATCCTCCTAAGAAAACATCAGCCGGAGGGATGCTGAAAAAGAGTAATCAACATCCATCCGGCGTATTGTGGAATACTTATTCTGGTGTAGGCGCTGGACTAGGCGCCGGACTAGGTTCAGGCAAAACGTCTTCTGATACCTTGCCCGATAGCTTCTTGCCATTCCTGATTAATTCAATGTGTGTATTGATTCCACCAGTACCAGGCACTGGAGACAATATGGCAATATGTTCCTTACTGTTTCCGGATAAATATATATCTATAATGTTAGGGATAATAACCGCCGATACAACATATTTACCAGAAGGTAGTTTGCTTAATGTAAATCTTCCATCTTCTCCGGTAGTCGCAGGATACACCTTATCACCCTTAACAACCGTTATCAATACACCAGATACGGGATCACTAGCATAGCTCAACAAATGATCTGTAAAGATTAAACTACCGACAATTAACACTCCCAATACAATTTTCTTCAACATGACACTGCCTCCAATAAAATTATTACCGAGATAAATTACTCCTCTTGAACACGTTATTCTAATTCCTTATAGTTTTCTATAAGCCATTTGGCTTTTTCAATTTGTGTTTTATCGTAGTATGCAGAGGCAAAAGCTACTGCCTCTTTTGCCCATTCCAATTCAAGCCTAAAAGCCTTATGTATCTCACGATACAAGGCTTTCTCCGCAGCCTCGTATGTCTTATACCGTTTATAATTTTTAGCCTCATAAATATAGCCGTCGTGTATAATCTTATAGTATGGCTCGCCCCCATAGCTCCATATTTTATTTATAAACCAATGGCAATCGCAATCCTTATGGTGATCCATGCCAACGTACTCATACCAGAGTTTCGTTAGTTTTAATATTTTGTCTTTCATAATTATTCCTTTACTTTAACCATCCTCGTATAGTCGGGTGTGTAAGATACTAGGGACTCATTATCCTTATTAAATTGATTTATGGCTTCAATTAAATTTTCTAATCCTGCCACACTATCCATTACATTTTCATAGCTATTCTCTTTAATTTTTTCTATTATATGATCTATGTTTATTTTAGGAAATGGATCGGTTTTACATACATAAACATAGTCAGGTATTTCTTCTTCCATTATTTCCAAATGTTCCAGTAAATCTTCCACCCCAGAAAAATATTTACCCTCATAAAATACCATTCCATCCCAAGTGTCTAATTTTTCAGTTTTTTTTCGTCGGTTGCTTTCTGCGCATTCATCATGGGATAACCAATGTAATCTTTCTACAATTTTACCGCAGTATTTACAGTCATTCCTTTTGCAACAATTATCGGCATCTTCTTTGTTTTTTGCTACAATTTTACATTCAGAGCAATACCAAACTTTGGCAGAGGCACCATCTTTTAAAAATAATTCTTGGGCATTCATATTATTCCTCCAATTCTACAACTTTAAAATTCCTTCGGAGCTGTTAATCTATTATACTCCCCCATGCTGGTATCAAGTTCCCTATTGTTTGAGCATCTCAAAACATTCGACCATAAGGTTTTTAAACTCAGTAATAGTTAAATCTGATACTTTCTTTAGCTTTTCATCACATAACGGGCATCTGAAAAAATAAGGTGCTGCTAAAAATTCCACTTCTTTTTTACATTCTCCGCAAATCATGTTAAATCCTTTCTAAAAATTGGCGGGAGGGAGGGACCCGAACCCCCATCTCCATAATACTTAAATGTTACCTAGGAAGATTTAAGTATTAGGTATTTTGCCTGTTAAACTATCCCGCTCACTGCCAGATTAATGTTTAACTTTACCGTGACAATCCTCACATAGAGGTTGTAATCTGTCTGGATGACACAATAAATATTTGTATATCTCGTCAATTATGTATTCCAAATGAGCGCCGTCCAAATGATGCACCTCAAGAGTTAACTCTTTTCCTTTCGCCTTACTTTGCTTCTTGCCACATTTGGTACAATGATAACCGGTACGCTTTAAGGCCGCCGCCCTCTCCCTCGACCTAAGCCATATATAACGCCTCAAGACATTTCTTATTTTACTTCGTGGTGTGTATGGTAATTTTTTACCCATTGCTTCCATTTGTACATATTATCTTACCCAGTCGCCTACTTGTGGGTTTCTGGATGGTACGCTTTTATATGTTGTTTCCATATTATTTCCAGCAGCGCTTGCTGCCGTTCCATTCTTTTGCGAGCTTTGATTTAAGTTTGCTAATTTCTTCCTTATCCAAATATATCAAGCAATTCCTTGCAATGATCTTTTTCGCCCGAAGTCGCAGATCGTACAAATGTTGTCTCAATAATTCTGCGTGTATTTCTGACCCAGTGTTAAGGTTAAAATATATTACTGGTTCGCTTACGCCCAATGCAGTATGTATTCCGAGCGACACAGTAGTGTCTGTTCTTCTTATTGATTCAATCATAAATTCTCCTCTTGTTTATTTTTTTCACCTTCCACGGTATCGCATTCATCTATTTTCTCGTTAATGAAATGTATAATAGGCCGCAAATCATCTTCTCCTTCTTCCCTACGTTGTTGTACAAAATTACGTATTTCCACCAACACTTCTTTGGTATTTCTCATATACTTATTCTCCTTCTAGGAAAGTTAAATTATAGTAGCTTTCCTATTCAAAAGTTAAAGTTTCAATTGCATCAATAATCTCTGTACCACTATCGGTTAATGCTATTACAGATTCTTTATATTTCTTGAAATCATACGAGTCTCTAAAAGCTTTACATTTTTGTATCATAGCGGCATAGTCGTACGCTGGAATTTTATCACCTATTGCTATAGGGTTTTTATCATTTACAGGTTTTGACACCGATGCCATGATTGAGGCTATTTCTTTTTCTGTGGCGCTTATTAAGTATCCTTCCATCGTTTCTGCTATTACTTGCATAAATTCTCCTTTCTAAAGGATTCAGCCCTTACGGATACGTGAGGAGGAACTCTCTCTATCTGCCTTTCTGCTTCTTCAAGACTATTAATTTTTCTCAAAGCATAGCATGTTTCGTTTTTAATAGCCTCAATTTCTACCGAGGCTTTCTCTTGTAGTCTTTTTATACATACACTAGCATCTTCATCCTCGTAAATCGTGGCTTTCAGAGTAACCCCCTGCTTGAAATTGCTATAAGATTCACAAGGATGATTATATCCCCTGCCTTCATGTACAATTATTTCTGTGATTATCATTGGTGACTCCTTAAAATTTTATATCAGCCTCATTAATATCATCTTCTATCGTTTCGTTGTTTCTTGCCTCTTTTACTGGATCGCTGAAATCGGGTTCAACGATATCAATTGTAGTAAGTGTGTTGTAAATATCCATTTTAGTCTTTACAGCAACTTTTAGACCGTCCTTACGTGCAGTATTTGCCAACCTCATCATAGATTCAGCGTCTTTTCCGCTTGCAGTGTACTCAACGTCATTATCTAATTTAATTTTGTATAAAGTGAATTTTTCATTTGTTTTCCTATTAGTCTTCGTTTCTTTGTTAATTGATACAACCATGCCTGTAGCTTCGGCAGATGGTTGAATGCCCGGTTCTATATTTTGCTCAAGGCATGGTTGTGCTTGCGATACTGGTACTTGTTTTTTATTCGGGTCAACAATTCCGGTTTCGTCAAAAAATGGCTCTGATTCTTTCAAGCGCCATTGTGGTTTTCCTTTACCTTTACGCCACACCTGGACGCAATAATCCTTAATAAACTTCGCAACAAATTTCTTGTCCCACATCTCAAGACCCATGCCAAGCTTCTTACAACAACGCATGATTGCATTAGATTCCGTTCCCTCGCAAGCATCACTGGCAGACATCATGTCATTTGATTCAATGTATTCCTGTTCCCCGATCGCAGAGGAGGCATATTTCCCACGGATGTATAGAGCATATTCCCGGCATACGATAATAGTATCTTCCTCGTTTTGCTCGCCCCTTCTTTTGGTTTTTATTGTGCGCTGAAATCCACCTAAAGGACGCAACGCCCAATTACCCATGCCAAAGGCATCGTTGAGCATACGTCGATATTGGATATGACATAGATATATCTGACCAGTAGGCTTAATCTCAATTCCATCCAGAGGCACGGACGCCGTGAGTTTATCCGATGTTTCCTTTGGAATATCCAAGGTTGATATTCCGGTAAAAATTTCAGGTGCAATTGTTCCGATTTCCACAGATTCAGGCTTTGCCAACATTTCCCCTGTATGCTTGTCCAATATCCCCGATACGTCCACTTTGTCGATCACTTTCTGCATAGCTGTATTACTCAATGTTATTCTCCTATAAAATTAACTTCCACAATTATGATTATTCATTCCATGCCGCCCGCAAATATTACCGTTCTGCGGGTGAAAACAAGTTTGTACAAGTTCGTTATCTATCAATTCATAAGCCTTAAAACATACAGGGCAATGTTCTTTTTTCCGTTTTAAGGATTTAAGTTCATCTTCTGATGGAGAATTGTCTAGTTGTCCACTATCCCAAAATCCCATTTTCTTTTTTATCCTCCTTTGGTTTTTCGTTCCCGCACAATTCGATAGCCCTGAGTAGTACGTTTTTAAATGCCTTATAGACCTCTGCATCGTGAAAACGTTCGGTTCTGGCCGCGGTGTCCTGTTCTTTTTTTGTCATTTCGTATGCTTCTTCCAAAAACTTTCTTACGGGTTCAATCCTGCTTTTCCTAGCCATCTATTCTCCTTTCAAAATTCGACAAGCCAGTTCCTCGTCTTCCGTTTCGATTAATGTACGTGTATTTTTTTGATACCGCTTGCGTTGGTACACGGCGAAATATTTTGTAGTATCGTAAGGCTCCCACCTTACGAGCCACTTATCACCAATTGATATGCGGCAATCCGGCTCATCCAATAATTTTAATATATGTTCGCCTGCCATTATTTCGCACCCTCCTTTCTGATTTTCCGTTCGTCAAGTACCCGATTGATTTCTACAAGCGCAATTTGATGGATTTCCTTAATCCAATTGCCATGCAGGGACGGGATAGAATAAGTACAAAGACTTACGCAATATTCCTGCATTTTCGCTAACTCCCTATCGCAATAATTTTCCAAGTGATTCATGGCTTATTCTCCCTGCATTTATCCACTATAAGTTCGGTAACCTGGGAGATAAGACTTTCTATATGCTTTACCTCCTCTTTCTCCATTTCGGATTGTTCAAAAAGTTTAGCATGGAGTAAGTTTCTTTCCCGAACGAGAAATTTAATTACAAGGTTATCTACGTTGTAAAGTCCGGGCGGCAATCCAAAACTTCCAACCATTATCATTCCATTTTCAATTTGTGTTATCATTTTACCTCCAAGCTATCAATTGTCTGATTGCACCCCTCAATCTCTTTGTCTAGGAATACTTTTTTATCAATTAGTTGTTTTAGTGAAATATTAGGATTGTCTCTGCTTACCATAAGATAATATATATCATCTTCAGTAAACGGTAATTTTCTGTCTTTTTTTCTTATCTCGAAAACTATCGCACCATGCCTTGGACACATTCCATAACCATGATCTTCTCTTTGGTCGCCGAAATGAGCATAATTTTTTACGCCAATATACTGAGTGTCTAAATAGTCGGTTTGTTTTTGTATAATTGCAATTGCATCTTCTATCGCTTGCTCTCTGCATGATCCATCACATTTGCCAGTTACTTCTATATTGCTTTTCAGTAATTTTTCAAAGTTAATCTTCATTTTTCACCCTCCAATATCTGTTTAAAGCTTGCAAGCAATGTATTTATTTCTTCCTCCATGTCCAGCTTTTCCACTGCCTCGGCCAATCTCCCCGAATTCGCCAGGAAGAACAGGCCAACTTCTTTGACTTTGATTTCAAGTTCTTGAATTTTGGTCATTTCATCACCTCCAGAAAATCCTTATGCCATTCGCCATCATACACTTTAATAGGCATTTCCTGCGCCTGGGATGCCCATTCCTGCCCTTTAGACACCTTTGGGCGTGTCTTGCCACCATCGCACAGCCAGAAGGCTATGCCCAAAATCGATCCAAGTGCTATACAGATAATTATTTGCGTTAATGTTTTCATTTTGTTTCCTTCCATTCGAGGGTTAAATTTCCGTCTATTTCGAGTATTGTGTTTGTGCTGCCCGCCTTCGTCAGCAACCATTCTGCCCAATCATCCTTATTTTCTTTTGCCAGATCATCGAGTATGGATTGATACTCTATACCCTCCAATTGTTCAGGATATTTTTTCCGGAACCACCCTATGCCTTCTGCTCCGAGTTTGCCCGCTACGGCATTGATCCACTGTTTGTATTTCATTTTTTTCCCCCCATTAGCGATATTCGCTTTTTATTTGCGCCTTATATCCCGCACCGATTACCGATCAAAGCCTCCTGTATTGCCTGTGCAAAAGGTTTATACATGCTTTCCCTTTTAATTAACCACTTTTTTGCGCCTGTAAAAGTTTTGAAATACCTAGCACCCAAACCATGCTTATAACTATTGGCAGTTACTTGGAAATTGTCTTGTCGGGCATTATAAATAGATCCCCTAACTTCTCCGCCAATCAACAATTTCCAGCTTTTTACTCCAGTTAATTTCCCAGCATTTTCCCCACTGTGGAAAATTTGCGTATCGGAAGTGTCTTTTAATTCTATATTCATCGTCTTCTTTCCATTCTCACGAAGTCTGTTCTCTCCGCCCGAACAGGCGCGGAGAGATAAACTAAATAATCTCCAAGCCCCAAAAACCGCCCTCGTACATATCAATAATATCTTCTAGGGGAGCAACGGTATTTTCCCGCACAGTCTCTGTGTCATCATAATCGCCCTCTGCGTCCCATATCTCCGCTAGGATATTCCCGCCCTCACAATACAATGCTCCAATTTTACCATCCTCACACTCTATTATCGCCAATATTTCTTTCTTCATTCTCTTTCTCCTTCTCCCATTTGTATGATTTATCGGATATGTCTGAGTCGCATTATTTGCTTGCAAATCACTCATTGCATTTTCGTATGCTGATGTCATTTTTCGCTCTCCTTCTCACAGAGTTTTACTTTTTGCGCATCGCACTTGCTTTGCACGCTTATATACTATGCGTTATCGCGAATCTGCTTATCTATATAACAATCGGCATGCCTTTCGATATTTATTTTTAAATTATTTATTTGATGCATAAGTACAACAATTATATACAGTTAAGTATAAATTACAACAATGAATCAATCCATGCAAAATGAAAGCATCTTTTAGCAAATGAATATACAAAATTGTACAATTTGATGGTTTTGAGTCATAAATCATTACAACTAAACGAAATAGTCTATGCTTGCAATGTTGCAATGTATTCATTCAAAATTGAAACGTTTTGGAATGTTTGAAAAAATAAACGATTGCGGATAACAAAAATCGTAGTATAATGAGAGAGCAACATATCGTAGAAGCCGTGTGCGGTTAATCCTTTCCTGCGCACGGCTTTTTTTATTGTTAGAAATAATTTTGGAATTTGTGTTGACAAATATATTAATAGTGTTATTATAGCACAATCATTATGTATATGTCAATCTTTTTATAGGGGATAATATGCAGAAAGTAAAAATCTATGAGATAACTTGTAAGAGGTGTAATGAGAGTTGGCCGCCACGTAAGGTAGATATTAAGCGGTGTCCAAGATGTAAGAGTCCCTACTGGAATAAAGAAAGGAAGGTGAAGGTTGGAAAATGAGAAAAATAGAAACATTGGTGGATTATGGCTTAAAACAAGCAAAAGTGGTAATAAATTTATGTCTGGAAGTATCGAAATTGAGGGAAAGAAGCATCAATTCGTCGTATTTAAAAATAAACATAAAGAAGAAGGGAGTAATCATCCTGATTATGTAATATTCCCCTCGAATCCAATTCCGGCAGAACATAGAAAACCCTCACATCCTGCCGTTAAAGCCATAACCCAGGCATTTGTAGATGACATCAACTCAGAGGAGATACCTTTTTAGGCAGGTGATAAATGAATGAACCTATTGTTTGTGAAAAATGTGGTGAGATAATCGATGCTGTTAATCTCAAAACACAGCAAATAGCACTAAAGCAAGGTGGTTATCACTTAAAAGCCTGTTGCCCATCATGTCAAAGTTTTATCAAGTTTCTGTCGCATGCAGAACCAAGATTGTTTTTCGGAAAATACAAAGGTGAATTAATTTCGGAAGTAGCAAAAAAAGATGCTCCTTATCTCCGGTGGTTACTATCAGAAAACCCAAAATCTGCTAAGTTAAAATCGGATATACGGGAGGCTTTATGCCAAATAGGCAAGTAGGTATTTACAAGAATGTATTAGATACAACTGGCAAGCCTATCGCGCTTTCTAAAATCATTCACGCAATCAAGACAGGACACTGGAAGAATACAATAAAAAAACTGAGAGAGATAAAGGAAGAGAAAGAACAAAAGGCATTTAAAAACACTCTGGCATGCTTTACGCCGTCCGGGACATTTGTCACGCGTACCGTTGCTAGTATAATCCAGCATAGCGGGATCCTTGTAATAGACATAGACACAAAAGACAATCCAGGCTTATTGAATGAATGCAATGAGATAAAGCAACATTTGAGTGAAGACAAATATACTCACTTTCTGTTTGCATCTTGCCGTGGTGATGGTTTAGCCATTGGTGTATTGATAGACCCACTAAAGCACGTCGAGTCTTTTCAATTCCTTGAAACATATTACAAAGACAAGCACGGATTAATCATTGACAAGGGCTGTAAGGACGTGTCAAGGTTAAGGTTTGTGTCGCATGATCCTCAGTTATACCAGAATAGCAAGCCAGAGATGGTTATAGTGCCTCAAACTGAGCACGTTTTGACAAATCTTGATAAACTCAAAGCCGTTATTGCAAGCGGTAAAATGTTAGGTGACGATACGTATGACTCGTGGCTGCAACAAGGTTTTGCCCTTGCGAATGAGTTCGGAGAGGAGGGCCGCAGTTATTATCATGCTTTGAGCCAGCGATCAAGCAAGTATAGTCAATCGGATTGTGACAAAAAATATGATAATTGCATCAAAACAAACAGGGGCGCTTATACATTTGCAACTATAATGCATTTAGCAAAGCAGGTGGGTATAACTTTTAATGGTAAACTTTCTTTACCTGCCACGAAGAAAGAAACAATTAGTCTAACTGATGAAATAGATGCCTGGATTGAACAACATGCAGGTGAGGTATTAATCAGTGATATTTACCGGGATTTAAACCTAATGGACAAGAGTCAGAAAGCAAATGCAAGGAAGATTGTTCAACGGCTTACCGAAAAGAAAATATTAAAACCGGATGCAAGAAAGTCGGGATGTTATCATAAAATAAAAACTGAAAGCGATGTGATTGACTGGGAAAATGCTGATTTGACTGAAGTTCCGATGTCATATCCATTAGAACTTGAAAAGCTATTTATCACATTGAAACGCACGATAATTGTCGTTGCAGGTGTAAGTGATGCGGGTAAAACAGCTTTTTTGATGCAATGCGCTGCTTTGAATGCTGGGAGAAAACTACCAGTGAAATATTTTTCTTCAGAAATGGGTGATGCTGAATTAAGATTTCGTATAGATAGAACAGATATTCCAAAAGAAGTTTGGAAGCAAATAGATTTCAGGGAACGCTATGAGGATTTTGCAGAAGGTATAGACCCAGATGCCATAAATATTATAGATTATATAGAGATATTTGAGAACACATATATGATTGGCAAACATATTAAAGATGTATTTGAGAAGCTCAAAAATGGTATTGCAATTATAGCAATCCAGAAAGACCCAAAAAAGGGCGTGGGATACGGCAATATGTTCTCCATGTTTAAGTCACGGCTGTATGTAAATATTGATTACGAACAACTACAAATAGCAAAATGCAAAAACAAGAGGTACATGGAATCCAATTTGAGAAACCAGAAAATTAAATTTAAAATTAATAGGGGATTGTTAGTAAAAGACTCAGAATGGTTTAAATGATGTTTATGCCTTGTGACAAAGGCTGTCACATTGTCACAGGTGTGTATAAGCCCTTTAATGTTGCATAGTTATAGTAAGTCACATTTTTTTAGGTTTTTGCATGTTGCGCATGTGTGTGACATGTGATGTGACAGTAATTTTTGAATATCTATCTACTAATTTGAGTCATAACTTTATCCGCAAAGCAAGGACTTATGACTTTCAATAACCCAAAACAGTTGATTTTACAAGAAAAGAAAAAGAAAAGAAGCAAAAGAAAAAGAAAAGAATATTAATATATATAAATAGCAAGCCCCATACCAATAGTGCTTAAATAATTTAACGGGAGGTGGAAAGATGAAGAAGTCAGATGAAACCGGAAAGAACATGAACAAGGCACAAACAATACAAAACCGACTTTTCTCCGATACGTATAAAATCATCTGCACTGGATGCAACACTTTACTTATAGCATCCACGGACGGCAAACAATACCAATGCCCGGCCTGTAAGAAAATCATGGTATTAGATAGGTGATAGATAATCCTTATGCCTAATACTGCTCGTCGCCCCTGCGCTTTCCAATCCTGTAAAGCAGTAGTGCGTACTAAATACTGCTCTACTCATCAACATTTACAAACTAAATATAATTCTGAATCATCAAGAGTTTCACGTGGAACAACAACTGAACAAGGATACGGAACTGTGTGGCAAAAGGTAAGATTAAATTATCTCAATAAACATCCATTATGTGCAGCCTGTGAACTCAGAGGTATACAACGAGCAGCCAACGAGGTACATCATAAGATACCGCTGAGGCAGGATGGCAAGAACAATGAGGAAAATTTCGAGAGCCTTTGCAAGTCGTGTCACTCAAGGCTCACACGGAAGCAATCAGGGGGTAGGTCAAATGTCTAGGATAAATGTCTTTCTGAG
>ORJL010194660.1_pt1 | contig 22497 bp, 17 predicted proteins | sample 1779941 | NCBI WGS metagenome assembly ORJL01 (sample SAMEA104232317, study PRJEB22302) | groundwater metagenome | biome: forest; feature: aquifer; material: groundwater | place: USA | collected 2011-08-07 | depth 5.8 m
CGCTGCTTCGCTCCTTCGAGCCGGGGATCGGTCGGGTCGAGCCGTGGAGGGACCGCGGCGGCGATAACACGGCCTACAATCACACGGATATGCTGGGCACCACAAGATTGATGACCGGGCCCGACGGACTGCCGCTGCCAGGCTATGGCACTGCCGTTATGCCCACCCCGGCCACGTTCACCGCCTTCGGCGAACGCGTCCAAGGCCCCGGCGACGGCGCGGGCAACCGCTACGGCTACATAGGCGAGCACGGCTACCAATCCCACGATGAATTCCCCTACCTCCACCTCGGCGCGCGGTACTACGACTCCGCAATGGGGAGATTCCTGCAGCGCGATCCGTTGGGGCTCTGGGCGTCTCCCAATGTATACGTCTACGCCGAGAACCTACCAACGTATTGGGTTGACCCAACGGGGCAGGGAAATGACTACCCAACGAATACGAAGCCTGGTGGACCATGGTTGCCACCGCCTGCACCAGGCAATAGTCATGTGCTCAAGCCGGATGGCTGGCGTCCGAAGCCACCAGTGCCACCACCGATTCCGTGGTGGAAACCAGCGTTCCGCATTGGTCCACCTCAGCTAATGGCGTGCGGCGCGGCTGCCGGTGCCGGATACGTCACAGGCAGACTTATTGACAGAGGCGTTGAAGCGGCGACGGGCACCAGTCTCAGCGACCGGATAGGGAACGCCATCTTCGACTTCAGTCCAACAAGGTGGATCACTTCCATAGGATTGTAGCCCCGCCAAAACTGGAGGTCTCGCCATGTTTGCTCGACTGTTTTCGCGGCTGGCTGCTGGCCGAAAGTCAATCGACTTAGACGACCCTGGAATTGTGCAGGGCAAACTCGAGGTATGCGATCCGAAGCACGGCCCAGGGACGCCAAGATCGATGATTCTACTGTTTCTTCAGTTGGTCCTTCGACAGGTGCTGAAGGATGGCGCAATCGCAGTCAACTTGTTTTACGATGACGAAGATCGTTGCCTCCGTGTCATCGAGTATTTTTCCGACGCCGGCCCCGACGGAGAGCCGAGATCGCGGGAGCTTGCACCAGCGCCTGGGTACATCGCACAACAGGTGTTTGCGATGTTGCGCTCGCGCCTTGAATTCAGGGGGGAGTCGAACGTCGGCGTTCTTCGCTACAAATACGATGGGCTAGCCCTAACCAGTGTTGGGCACGTCGCCAGCGACGCAGATGTGCGCGTGTTCCTTTCGGAAGATCGCCCACGGATGCGTATCAAGGTCACTGCGGTCAAGTGACTTATCGTCAATACGCCCGTATCTTGAGCGTTTCTTCTGAGAAGCTGTTTCTAGGAGACAATTGATGGACGTGCTCTCCAGTACGCGGAGTGACTACGACGGGGACGATGTGTATGCGGACTGGAGCGAGCCGATTCCGGGGAGCACCGATCCGCCGGCGCTGCTCCGCTCCTTCGAGCCGGGGATCGCACGCGTCTAACCGTGGACGGATAGCGGCGGTGCGAACACGTACTACTATCACACGGATATGCTCGGCACCACGCGATTGATGACCGACGCCGACGGATTGCTGCTGTCCGGCTATGGCACTCTCAGCAATCCAACCCCGGCCACGTTCACCGCCTTCGGCGAACGCGTCCAAGGGCCGATAGACGGTGAGTCGAACCGCTACGGCTACGTCGGCGAACACGGCTACCAATCCCACGATGAATTCCCCTACCTCCACCTCGGCGCGAGGTACTATGACCCCGCAATGGGGAGGTTCTTGCAACGCGATCCGATTGGGATCGATGGCGGGGCGAACGTGTATGGGTACGCGTCGCAGCGCCCAACTGCTGGTACCGACGCCAGCGGCGAATACATCGAGGTTCAGGTCATCCCCGGCAAGATATGGGACGTCAACGGCGCATTACTACGATCGCGGATGGTCCGGGTTCAAGGATGAGTACATAGGGACGTGGACCGGCAGAGGAGAGCCGCCTATGCGGCGCACCGGCGATCAACGAATCAGATGTGTGTTGGCGTGTGCCACGATCAGTGCAGGGGTTGGCGCTACACGTGGGGCAGTCTCGGGAGCGGCGGCGGGTTCGCTCGCGGGCGGCGTCGGCGCTGGTCCGGGTGCGGTCGCTGGCGGCATTCTCGGAGGAGTGTCGGGGTACCTGATCGGCGCAGCAGTTGGAGTCGCAAGAGAATTCTTCTACTGAACAAGTGGGCCTTGGTTCCCGAAGCGGCAGGAGTTTAGAAGCCTCACGCTGAACTGACCATGCGAGCAGACGGACAACAACGAACCCTCAAACGACGGCGGTTCATTCTGCGAAAGGGCGTCGTTGGGTTCGGTATTGTCTCAGGATTGGCGTACAGCCTCTTGCATTGTGTTTTCGTGTGCGGCGGCGTTCCGAGCCGATCCGAACTGATCGTACTGGTCTGTGTGATCCCGCTCTGGGCTGTCGCTGGGTTCGTGTGGGGATCCACGATGTGGTGGTGGATGGAACGCCGAATCGAGCAGCAAGCAGATCGAGGCATACCCTGCGGTAGGTGCGGGTACGACCTGCGAGGGCAGGTGGAGCCGAGGTGCCCCGAGTGCGGGACGCGGGTTGATGGCGGCTGATCCACTCGGACGCCACGACCTTTGGCGACTATATGCTCGCGCCCGAACAACCGGGTGGAATATGTGGACACGTTCGACACGACGGGCGGGGGGTCGGTGCCGATGTCGCGGACGTAGTATTACTACCGCGGCGGAGCCAGCGAACCGCGTCAGGGGAATGCTGAATGGAACGGTGCGTTTTCGACGCCGGTCCATCGTGCCTGCGCCGCGATGGACCGGTATTGTGTCTGCGTTTTCTGGACACAGTCCGGTGGGGCGGGGATGCTCGGCTGGGCGTTGGTTGGTGCATCAGGGGGCAGTGTCGAGGGGTAGCTGTCGTTTAGGTGAGGTCATGGATCGTCCGACGATGCGTTAAGATCGTCGGTGAGTTACCTTGCGGAGAAGAGCCATGTTCATGCCAAACTTGCGGTCGATCGCGATCATGTACTTGTGTGCTTTGGTGAGTCCTGTGTGGGCGCAGACCTGTCATGTGAAGGTCACGGCGAGCGGCACCGCCGATTGCTCAAGTTGGGCCAACGCTTGCGCGCTGCCGACGGCGCTGTCGTCCAGCACAGTCTGCGCCTCAATATGGGTACAGGCGGGAACCTATTCGCCGATCGTTCTCAAATCCGGGGTGAAACTCTACGGCGGGTTTGTCGGGACCGAGACCACAGCGTCGCAGAGCGATCCGGTCGCAAACGTGACGATCATCGACGGCGCGGGCGGTGCGGCCGTGAAGGCCACGAACTGCAACGACCAGACCGTTCTGCGCGGCTTCCGCATCGCCAACGGCATCGGGTGGTATTTCCTGAACGCCGGAGGACTGACGCTGTTCAACAGCCCCATCCGCATCGTCAACTGCTGGTTCGAGAACAACCGCTGCGGTTTTGCCGGTTGTGCGGCGCTCCTCGACGGAAGTTCCGCGGTTTTCGTCAACTGCACGTTTGCGAACAACGGCCACGAGGACAATCCAGATTATGCTAGCGTGCAAGGAGCACCCCAATACGCACTCGAAACGCTGGCCGGCGGCGCCGTTTGGGTCAAGGAAACGACAGCGTCCTTCACAAACTGTCTCTTCTACGGAAACCGGGCTGATGAGGGCGGAGCGGTGGTCGTTCCCGTTGGCAGCACGGCCGCGTTTCGAAGTTGCACGTTCACGCAGAACACCGCTACGCTTAGAGAGGGCGGCGGAGTGTCCGATGAAGGGGGCTCGACGTTCTACAACACGATCTTCTGGAACAACTCCGCCGCATGGGGATTTCCAGGGATTAGCGATCTGTCTTCTTCGGTGGTCGTGGCCTACTCCGACGTGCAAGGCGGCTGGGCGGGCATGGGGAATCTGAACGTTGACCCGCAGTTCAAGGATGTCGTCGCGGGAGACTATCGCATCAAGTTCGCGTCACCGTGCAAGAACACAGGGAACAACGCATATCTGGACTTCGACGACCCGGATGACCTTCAACCCGATGCGGGCGACCTCGATTGGGACACGGACCTGACCGAGACGACTCCGCGTGATCTCAAAGGCTGCGCGCGGAAGAACGGAACCGTGGACATCGGGGCGTACGAGTTTCATCCGACGTGCAACGGCCCGAGCGGCGGGAGTTGACGTAGCGCGGATGTGGCAAATCGTCGCATTCGCCACGGACCGTGCCAGAGAAACTCCTCCCGATGCGGGAGTCAATCGAACGGACTCGACGAACCGGTGCCATCACGATGGTCCGACCGTCGCTCGCAACCGGCTCAGCAATTTCATTCCCGCGCCTGGGCAGTCTTCCCGGCCCCCCTGCCGCCTTCGCAATATTACATAAAGGACGTTATGTAACATTCGGAGAACTGACCGGAAACGAGGCTACAGGCTCGTTGGATCCGCCCGATGTGACGACGTCATGAATCGAGTCACTCGTTGCCTGGGCCTCGTTTCGATCCACCCCTCACCACTCCAGCGTCAACATCCCTCGGTTTGCGTAGACACTCTGATTCTGCTCGTGCCGCATGGCGCGGGATAGGGCCATAATCAGCGCCACAATCCCGTCGATCCGGCCCGTGTTGCGGTCCTTCACCGGCCGGAGATTCTCGTTCACGTCGAACTTGACCGTCGTCGCCTGGGCGTGGGCGCGGAGCACGGGATGTCCGCCGTGTTCGATCCGGCTACTGGCGACGAGCGCCTCCAACTTCTGCGTCGGCTCGTTAAAGGCCTGGATCGTCTGCCGGAACTCCACCATCTTCAGACCTTGGTCCATCAACTGCGCGACCATCTCGGTCGCTCCGTACGGATCGAAGGCGATCTCTTCGATCTGGAATCGTTTCGCGAGATCGTCCACGATGCGCTCACGGATCACGCGATAATCGGTCACGTTCCCTTCGGTCGCGGTGATGAGCCCCTGTCGGACCCAGGTCATGTACGGCAGCCGGTCCCGCTTCTCTCGCTCGCGCACGTTTTCGGCCGGCATCCAGAAGTAGGGAATGACCCTGTAGACCTCGCCCACGGGAAAGACCAACACCAGCGCCGACAGGTCGCGCTTGGGGGCGAGGTCGAGTCCGCCGTAACATGCCATCCCGGCCAGCGCTTCCGCGTTCACGACTCCCGCGCAGGCGTCCCACTGTTCCATCTTCAGCCACTGCGTGTGCTGCTCGGTCCAGACGTTGAGATGTAACCGCTTGAACTCGTTCTCGAACGTCGGCGACTCCCGCGCCTTGTGGAACTTCCGCATCAAGTCGTCCTTCTTCACAGTGACGTCGAGATTGGGGTTGGCCTTGATCCAAAGATCGGGGTTGGTCCAGTCGTCGCTCTCGTCTAACGCGCAGACGCAGGCGAAGAACGAATCGTCCTCGATCGTGCCGTCCAGCACCTTCACGGCGTAGTCGTGCAGGTGCCAGCAGATCGATGTTCGATCGAACCCGGCTGTGGTAATCCCGAAAAGCAGCGGCTGCCTCCGCGCCGCCGTGGCCGTCTCCAGCACGTTCCAGACGTCCGGGGTCTTGTGCATGTGCAGTTCGTCGATGATCGCGGCGTGGACGTTGAGCCCGTCCATCGTGTCCGCGTCGGCGCCGAGCGGTTCGTACTTGCAGCGCGACGACGGAATGGCCAGGTTGTTCCGGCTGATGACGATGTGTTGACGCAATCGAGGATCGTCGCGGAGCAACCCGCGGATCTGGGCCTTGGACTCTTCGTGGGTGATTCGCGCCTGATCGCGTTTGGTGGCCGCGGAGTAGACCTCCGCGCCGGGTTCCTGATCGTTGAGGAAGAGCTTGTTACCGATGGCCGCCGCCATCGTGGACTTGCCGTTCTTGCGGGCCACCTCCAGATAGGCCAAGCGGAACCGACGCGTGCCGTCCTTGCGTTTCCAGCCGAAGAGCGGCCGGATTACGTCGTGCTCTTGCCAAGGGGACAGGGTGAACGGTCGCCCCGCCCATTCCCCCTTGGAGTGGCGGAGGAGTTGCACGAACGCCACCGCCTGCTTGGCGGCGCGAGTGTCGAAGTGAAGTCCGCGCTCGTGCGCCGTGGACAGGTCACGTTCTTGCCGCTCCCGTGCCAGGCGTACCAGCTTGCCGATCGTCGTGTCAGGCGCTTTTCGAGATGCCAAAGCCCAGGAACTCCGCGATCCCCGGAGAGGATTGTTCTTGTTCCACGACGATGCGGCTCCGCGACGCCGGGGTCATTCCGAACTCGCGCTGGAAGCCGAGAAGGGCGGCCAAGAGATTCCGGGCGATCGCCACCTGCGGCAACTGGGCGATGAACTTCGCCGTCCCGTCCGGATTCTTGATCGTGTAGACATCGCCGTTCTTCTGCAGGAAGAGCACCGCCCGCTTCCAACGTGACCAGCTGTCGCAGTAGTTACAGAGCGCGTCCACGTCGACGCAGGTGATGACGCCCATGCGCTTGAGTTCAGGGATGAGGCGTTTCCAACAGGCCTTCCCTTCCTCGTCCAGCCAGTCCGGGCAGCGGGCAATCGCACCGCGCGGCTTCGGCTCACGAGCGTTGATCGCTCGTTTGCCGGGGTTGCCTTGCAAGAGTTTCAACGCCGTCGGTTTGGGCGGCGGTCCGCGTCGACCCATCGTCTCTTACCTCGTCGGAACCCAACCCTTGCCGAAGTGATCCTGGCCGGCGTGCTGCGGCGATGGCGTCAGGTCGGCCAGGCGTTCGACTTCCTCGTCCTCCATCTGCAACAGACTCTCCACCATGCTCCGGTCCATGCCGGAATCGAGAAGCTCCCGAACGATCTCCCCCATCTTGAGAATTCCGTGCTGACCCCGCGCCCGGTTGTGCCGGATGGTGGCGATCATCTGTTCTTCGATCGTGATCGCGTTCAGGTAGACCACGGGACACAACCCGCCGGTGAGGGCTCGGACGTCTTCGTCGTTCGAGATCAACGTCCAGCGGTGGAAGCCGTCGACGATCTCGCCGTCGCGCCGGGCTACGATCGGTTGCGTCCAACCATGCGCCAGGATGGAGAGTTTGAGCAGGCGCATCTCCGGCCCGAAGACCTTGTTGGGGTTGTAATGGTTGCCGCGCAGCGCCGACGGCGCTATCCACTCCACCTTCGCAATGGGCTGCTTCGAGAGATCAATAGCGCGTTGTTGCGTCTTGGGCATATTGTGGCGTCCGCCTCCCTTTGAAGTCCCCACGCACGGCCAGTTGATACAGATACTTCCACGTCACCCCGGTCTCGCCGGGTTCTTCCACCGGAATGGGCGCTTTGGTCTTGCGGTGGTGGTTCCGGATTTCGACGTTGAGGCGTTCAGTGATCTGCGCCCGCACCTCCGCCGGCCATCGCGACAAGGCGCGTTCGATGAGCGCCTTCGGATCATCGCTCGGATCCCAGCCGGGTAGGTCGCTGAAGGCGTAGAGCGGGCTCCGCGAGTACCGCGCCGCGGTGTTCGCGCCCGGAACCCGCGCCACCATCTTGTCCCAGAGCCCCGGCCAGCAGAGCGCGTATTGATAGAGACCGCGAAGGGGCTCCTCACCGAAGGGCGGGCAGACCCGCTGATCGTGCCGCGACACGCCGGCGCGTTGGAACACGTCGTAGGTCCGGTTGTAGTCCCAGCCGAAGAGGTTCGGCGCGGTCCAAACATCTTCGGTGGTCCAGTCGTAGACCGGCTTGACCAAGTGAACATGTTGCGCTTCGGGATCAACACTGATGTAGTTGTCCGCGACGCTGTGGGCGACGACGCGATAGCGCCGCAGACTCTCGGCGGCGCGGAGGCCAAGGATAATCCCGACGCTGCCCAACGACGGCGAGAACAGAAGGCCGTTGAGCTCCGGGATCGGCTGTCGCGCGAAGCCGGGAACGTCGGTGATCGCTTCGGGCGGAAGCTCCCGGCACCAAAGATGTCTATCCTCCGGCGCCCACGGATGCCAATAGGGCGACTTCCGTGAGCAGGCGTTGCGATGCTTCACCGGCAGACAGAACCAACGCAGCGACACGTCCTCGCGCAACGAGACTCGCCGCATGTACTCCACCGTTTCCGGATGGATCGCCTCCTCGTCGAAGAAAATCACGTCGAGCGGAAGGCGATCGAGGTCCTTGGCGACCTCGAGTGCCACGTGCAGGCAGACCGTCGAGTCTTTCCCGCCGGAGAACGACACCGCCACGTGGTCGAAGAGTTCGTACGCCCGGCGCACGCGCTCCAAGGCCAGCTCGTAGACGTTGCGATCGATGGGTTTCTTTTTGAGGATCTTCATGGGATGAACACAAAGCTCTTGGTGAGCTCTGCGGTCGCGTGCCGCGCTTGGGTGTTGTCGATCTTCTCGCCGGCGACCAAGGTGCGATTGACCATCGGATGCTCTTCATTCGTCGGTCCCCAATCGGAGTCCGGGTGATAGGGCACCACGTCCATGCTCCGACCCGCTTCGGTGCGGAAGGAGTGCTTCGCGTCCGTGGGGATCGCGAAGATGAGGTGTTGTGTGAGTCGAGTCGCTCCCTCCGGAGTCTCGCACCAACCCTCGCCTCGAGCCACGATCCCGGCACGCAAACTGGGATGGGTGTGCTCGGTCTGATCGATCCCGCCGGGGAAGTGCAGGTGATTGAGACAGGGATGACCGATGACCGGAGGGCAGACCAGTAACGAGTCGCTGCACCCGTCGATGTAGCGCAAACGTCCCCGCTCCTCGATCGGCCCACCGACGCTGAAGACGCCGCGATAGCCGACCCGCTGGGCGACGAATACGGTCGTGGCGGTCGTGTCGAGGACCAGGTGACAGCCCTGATCCGTACTGAACCATTGGCCGGCGCGGACGTGCATGCTGTCCCGGTTCGAATCCCCGAGGAGCATGACGGCGCCGGCGGAGATAAAGCCGAAGCAGGCGCCGTCGTCGGGCACATCGACAGAGCCCACCATTCCGCTGGTGAAGTTCTCGAAGCCGTAGACCCGTGAGGGGCATCGTTCGTCCGCGTCCGCGTAGAGCAGACCCCAGTAGTTCGACCAACTTTGGAAGGGCTCAGCCATGTTGTTCATCCTCCTTCAGAAAACTCTCGGCCATCGCGCAAAGAGCATCCGGAACCTTGGCACTGTCGCGCTCCTTCGCGACGCGGATTGCGCGAATGACAATTTGGTGCTGCGCCGCCGTGAGCGGCGTCGAGAACGTGATCCACTCCGAATCTCCGGCGGGCACCGCATCGCCGTTGTCATTACCGCCAACAACGGGCGTGCCGTCCCCGCCCAGCACCGCAAACAGATCGCCCGCGCTCGGCAGCAGCTCGGCCAATCGAAGGTCACCGACTAGGCTTCCCAGCCCGTCGGCGACGTTCAAATCCGCCAGCACCGCCGCCAAACCACCGGAATCAAAGGAACCCGCCAGAAACGGGCTGTTCGCCGCCAAGTTTGCGGCTTTTTCCTTGGCTTCCGGCCAGTCCACCACCCGAACCGGGAAGGTCTCGCCCGCGGGTGTGACGATCGCACCGTCCTTGATGGCGAGCTTGTTGCCGTGTTTTTTCTTGAGGGCTTCAAGGCGTTGGTGTCCGGCGACGAGGTGACCGGTGGCCTTGTTCCAGGTGACGCCGCTGAGGTCGCCGAACTCGCCCAACGAAGTCTGCAGCGCCGACAGCGCCTCGGCGGAAATGGTCCTGGGGTTGTACGGCGCGGGTTTGAGATCGGAGAGTTTCATTCTTCAGAAAACCTCACTTTGACGCCTGTTTCGTACCTTCCAAACAACGGCCAAACGCCACTGGCGGCCCCGAGAACACGGTTTTCCGACCGGACCCCCTCCCCCCGAAACCTGCGGAGTTTTCCGCGCGGCGGTCCCAGTGGTTGGCAACCGAAGCGCCACACTTCTGACCCCCACCTGGGGTACCTGCGTTGCCGTGCTATCCGCTGCACCGCATTCGAGTGCCATAGCGTGGCACACGCTGTCCTCGCTTCACCCGTCCGAACCCACCGTCCTCGCGAACGGTCTTCGCGCTGTGGTGCGCCTTGCACAGTGGTCGGAGGTTGGTCTCGTCGTTCGTTCCACCTTTGGAGAGCGCGACGACGTGATCCACCTCGCTCGCCGCTTGATTGCAACCCGGCCATTCACATAGCGGCCGAGAGGCGAGAACCATCGCACGTAGCCTGCCCCACGTCCTTGTGTACCCTCGACGATGTGAACTGAGTCGGCGCTCATCCGCACTGGTCACGGTCGGGCGGTGCAGATCACACAACGTTCCACGGCACGCAGTTGCACGACATCCCGGAAACCGACACGGCAGTGGTGCTGACCGAGGCATTGTCAGGCCGATCCTCCCAGACCGCGACTGACAATACCCTCAGTTGCGCCAGCGCTTGTGGGAGTCTTGTCAGAGTCAGTGGCGTCAGTGAGTTGGATGGGACCACGAAATCGAGAGGCAGAGCGAAATCGATCAAACTCCCCATTGCAGACCGGTGGGTCTGTCTTGGGTCTATCAGCAAGTCGACGCGCAGATGTATGGCAACTGCGCACTATGTGTATGCGGCGCTCGGTATGGAAAAACGCGGCCTGTCGACTGGGTGTCAGGCGGGTGTCACTACAAGAACGACTTGAAAATCCGTGTGTCGGCGGTTCAACTCCGCCTCTGCCCAGTAACGTCCTTCTGGTCGTGGTCTGCGCTTTCCGCTGTTTTCCTCGACGATATCGAAGGTAACAGCTTGCGGAACTTCACTCGTCTGCACTCCGTTGCGCGAAGCTACCACCGCGTTTGTTGCATCGCTTCCGCGTTCCGATGCAGCGCTTTTTTTTGCGGCGCTTTCGGAATTGGAATTCACACCCTTGTTGGCGGCACGGTCGAAATCAGAATCGAGGACCATGACATCGTGCTCCCCGGAGCGGCGCATCCAGTGTCGCAGCCACTCAGATACCAGGTGTTCTCGAAATGTTTTGGTGTTTGCCGCGACCGTGCGCGCCTGCCTTGGAAGCAGGAGGTCGCGGCGTCGAATCCTGTCGCCCCGAATTGCCTTCGGGACCGGCCGTTCGGCTGGGTCGTGGAACGACTCTCCGAATGTGGGCTCGAGGCTTCAACGAACCCCACCGTCGGCTTCGCTTCGGCGGAATCGCGCCTTCCGCCGCTCACCGAAGTGCGGCAGGTGGAGGGACCGTTGTTGTTGTTTGGGATGGGTAACCGTGGATACGCTACCACGGGACGTCGGGCGGATCGTCGTCCTGGCCGGTTCCGCTGAACAACTTGTTGGTCGGCGGCTTGTCGGCGTCCTGTTGATCCACATACGTTGCGTCGGCAAGCCTGCGATACCCCAACGCTTCGTCGCTAAGACTCTCACCGTGCCCATCACAGAAAACGGCATTCACACGTCCGCTGTGCCTCGGATCAACCGCCGTTCGCGGGCTGCCCGCGTCTCCGCTTCCCCTGTCGGACCGGTTCGTCAGACGCGGGGGATCGAGCGACCAAGCATGATTTCCCATTGCGGTGGTTTGGGTGCCGTTGTTGTCATACGCACCTCGATCGTGGCGGGCGAACCCCCCGGCTGTTCCCATCGCATCCGCGCCGAGGACCGTTGAGGCGAAGTTCCGGATGCGAGATCGGTTGACCGGGAAATTGTGATACCGCCCAGCCTTCTGCCGAGCATTCCCTAGAAACTGATAATTGTATCCATAGGCATGGTTCCTCTCGTCCACCCAGTCGTTGACCGCAGGGCAATGGTACGCCTTGCCGTCATAGTCTTGCCGCTCGTCATGGGTGCTGGGGTGGTCAAACGCAAACAGTCCGACGAAGCGCCCCATGGTGGCGATCCATCGAGGCCGATACTTGAGACCGTTGCCGACTTCATACCAATTCGCAGGGCTGCCGATGCCGCCCGGCGCCTTGGGGTAGACGCCCGGAACGGAAACATCGTTGTACTCGTCCGCGTAGCTGTGCCATCCATGCGACACTTGGCGGAGGTTGGACATGCAAGTGACGCCTCTGGCCATCCCCCTCGCGTGCGACAAGGAGGGCAGAAGAATGGAGACGAGCAGCGAAATGATCGCGATGACCACAAGCAGCTCGATGAGCGTAAACGCTCGATGAGTACGCGACATATTTACCCCACTTATGTTGACCCCTGTCCTTGTTCGCCGACGAGGTTTGCGTGGAACCCTATGCACGTCGACACGCCCGCGGCGTCGAACGCCGGCTACTGCTCCTTCCAAACACGCACACGCGTTTCGATGTCAGTCTCCGCGATCCGCGCACGAACTTTGGAAGCACACCGAAGGGCATATCGGTCGGCGCCCTGCATCGAGGCCAGTGCAATTACTCAAACGACGCGTGATGGAAAAACCGGTCAAAATAGTTCCGTACCGCGGAGTAGCCGGTAACGCCCCTCCGGTTCGGCGGACGCATCGTGAGTCCCCGTGGTAGGGTCGCGCGGTGCAGGGAAATCTCGCGCGACGACTCAAGTGGGTTCCGGCGCGGACGTGTGGGTCCGCGACAGACGGCGGGTGATCGCCGCGCAGTACGTGCGGAATTCGTCCGGGTCGATGAAGAGGACATACGTCAGCGGCATGAACATGAATGGCCAGATATTGAGGAAGGCGCCGATGGCGGCGTGGAACAGCGTTCCGACGACGAAGGCCGGCTTCTGAAACCGGCGGTTGTAGAGGACGAAGGGTGCGTACACCTCGCCGAGCATGGTCAGTAGGACGGCGAGATCCCAACACCCAAGATGACGCAGGGAACCGGCGAGCGCCACGGCTGTGTCGCTGCCCCAGTCCGCCAGCATCGTGTAGAGCAGCATTTCGCCCTGATTCCACGCGGGTGCGAGGATCTTGAGGATCCCGGCACCGACGTACATCATGGCGATTTGCGCCGCGATGAGTCTCGCGGGCCAGATCGGTATTTGGTCGACCGCGGGCATCCCACGGCGTCGACGGTTCCGAGCGGCGACGGAGTAGATCGCATCTGACGTTCCCATGGCGAGGATGACCGTGATGATGAAGAGAACGCGGTCGAACGACGTATCGACGAGGTGACCCTGGACGAGAAAGGAATACGCGAACAGGAGTAGGTGAGTCAGAAGGGCGGTACGAGTGAGCACACCCAAAGTAAACGCGACGACGGATGCGATCGTCAAGCCGTAGAGCGCCCATGCCAAGGGAGGCGGTCCTGGTCGGGCGAGCCAACCCAGGAGCCCGTTGAGGTCGGCGATTCCATCCGCGGGAAAGTCAAAGTACGGGAACGCCATGCCTTCGTTGGAAAAGAGCAGTTCGACATAGGGCAACCGGGTGAGCCAGTAGACCAAAAAGTACAATCCCAGCAGAATGCGAAAGACGGCCAACCCGTGCGGCGGACCGGAGGAGAACCAGAATCTCATTACGCTCTGAATCATGGTCATCACGAGTCCGCGCGGAACGGAGGAACCCGCCGCGCAGGAAGGCTCGAAGCACGGAAAGCGCCTGCCGATTGCATGGTGCTGGTGCTACTCCATCCGAATCGGCCGCGTCAGTTCTCGGCGATGAGTTCGCGTTTGCGGCTCTCAAACTCCGCCCAGTATCCTCGCGTGCTCAACGGCCAATTGGTCATATAGAGGCGCATTTGGTCGACGGATTGGTCGGGGTGGTGTCGGTTATGCCGTCGCGTCATGCGCTCCAACATCTGGTGATAGACTCTTTGCTTGCGCTGCGGGTCGTCGCGAATTCCGTACAGATAGATTCGTCGATTGGCCTCGCCGAGCGTGCGCGGAAAAAACTGATAGACGTCGATCGGCGTCCAGCGCTCGCCTTCGTCGTCGTTCTCGCTGCCGGTGAGTCGACCAAGGGCTTCGAAGCCGTGGTTGGACGTTTTATAGTAGCTGAATAGGCCGAACATCCGAAACAGCCGATCCGCGAACCTCGGCCTGGGAAGCTCGATGCGAATGCCGACCGAGGGGAACAGAGCGGCGATGTTGAAGTAGAAGACGCCGACAACGATGATCGACGGCAGCAGATGATGCCGCGGGCTAAAGGTCACAGTTGGCGGTCGAGTCGTCACTGGAAACGATTCTGCGGAGTTTGTTCAAAAAGCTCGACTCCCTTCGCCACAACCCGGTCCAGAACTTCCCGCAGAACCGTAGCATTCGCCGTCATCTGAGTAATCATCCGCTCGTCTGACCCGATCCTTGCGGCAGGACCGAACGCGTGGTTCGTAGGCCAAGAGAAACGCCTTACTACGCCTTGGAGATGCACACGGCAAGTCTTGCCGTTTTCCACGTAGTACCCCTTCGGCCAAATCCCGTGGGATAGCCTCACGAGAAGTAGGAACGCGGACCGCTCGTGCCAGTCGAGTTCGGCCTCAATCCCGATGTTCCCGGCGGTGTACTGGAGCGCCGTTCGGTGGCTCTCGTCGCGGCGATCGGGACCGCCGAAGCCCTTTTCCGATACGAGGAAGGCGAGTGCTTCCGTCGCCGCCAGGATTACGTCTTGCTCGCCCATGTCATGGAGTTACGTCGGGGTCCATGCCGCGCACGCCGCCGACTCGCCCATTTCTTATGAACACCTTCTCGTAGTTAGTATATCCTGTCTCGTGAAGAACGCGACGTTCCATCGAATAGAAGCGGCGGATTTCGCCGGTCTGCCGGCGACGGGCAAAGTCCGGTCCGATGTCGATCACTCGCCGTCCCGCTCGGACCTGGTCCTGGAGCCAGCGTTGATTTCGTACCAACTCAAACTCTTCGACCCATGGGCTGAACTTCACGGGCGAATACACGTCTCCGCCAATCCGCTCGGCGTATTCCGATACGCGCTCCATATTTTCACCGATTACGATCGGTCTCTGCGGTGATCCACCCTTGGGCAGCGAGCCCCGCACCACAGGAGTCGGCCTGTTCGGTGCCTGAACGACCGGATGGGCAGCGCCGGTCGGCCCCGCCGGAGGCCGAGCGCCGGACATGGCGCGAGAAGTCCGGACGATCTGTACGCCCTGACTCGCGACCTCCGCGCCGACCGAGAACAGGAAGCCGTACATGACGTCCTTCATGCCGGCTTCGACCATCGCACCCGCGCGACTCACGCCGCGTCGAAGTTGGTTCTCGTTCTGGACGATGTTCTCCAGCTCCCAAGGATCGACGACGTACTTGTTGGTCTCGAGGTCGAACACACCCTTCCACTCGGCGCCGAAGCGGTCAAGGAAGCTTTGCATCAGGACGGCTGCGACAAATTTCTCGCCAGGTTTGCGCGAGTCCCTCCACTGCGTGGCCTGCATGGCTTCGTGCGCGCCGTCTTCCACCCACGCACGCAGATCCTGAGTATTGACAAGAAACTGAAATTGCCCAAGGGTGATCCAAGACTCGGTGCTCGGGCCGTCCTCACTTCGATCACGTTCTACGTCGAACGCGAAAGTCATGAGTTTCTCTTCCGTAAACGGCCACCAGGATGGATCGAACCAGATCACGATGCGGGGGTGGGTTTGGTCATTCGTCCACTCGCCAAACTCTCCTTGGGCACCGATATCCGTGCCCATTGGATCTTGGTTACGAGCGGGGTTGTTGCCAAACGCTTCGTACAGGCTCCCGCTGTCGATGTAGCCCTTCGGATCGCGGCGCGTCCAGCGGCCGAGTTCGGGGTGGTAGTAGCGAGCGCGGGCGTAGATGAGGCCTGTGGCGTGATCGTAGGTTAGGCCGTGCAAGCCCACCGTCCGGTCCGATGTCGGTTGGGACGCTGTGGGCAGGGCGGTGAGATCCAGTCCCTTGCCGAGATCGGCTCGGACGCAAGCAAGATCCTTATCGTCGACGACGTTGTCGGGCGGACCGGCGGGTCCGCAGACGTTGGCCGGTTGGCCGGGCGTCGATGGGCCGAACGCGTTGCGCACGACGACGAGGTCGATCGCGTCGACGGAGCCGTCACAATTGACATCCGTGAGTAAGCACGTTCTCTCCCCGGGGGTCACGAAGGACCGGCCTTGGGCGTCGAACAAATAACGCTCCGACACGACCGCTTGGTTGGCGGTGGTATCGTGGGTCACGACGGCCAGCGGCGAGCCCAGTCGATCGTTGGCGTAGAAGAAGCTGACGAACGAACCAGGAGGGTCCGCAATGGCGTAGTCATCGGTGCGGATGCGACTGTCGAGCGACTCGGGGCTGTAGAAGTGGCGCTTGTGCAATTCGCCGGTCGCGGCGTCGCGAACCTCAAGCAATCTGTGACCGGAATAGAGGTACCGGACGGTGCCGACCTCGATGCCGTCGGGAAGCGGCGGATGGCTCGCGGGCGGGGGGAATATTTCCTGCGTGAGTCGGCGACCGAGGGCGTCGTAGGTGAACTTGGCGAGCACCGCTCCCGTGCTGCCGGTGTGTGTTCCATTGGGGTTGAATACGGCGCCGCCTTGGTCGCCGACCTCCGTGAGCTGGTATACGTCGTCGTAGACGTAATACTGCTTGCCGTCGGCAATCAAATTGCCGGCGTGGTCGTAGACCAGATTGACGTTCGGACCGGTGACGCCATCGGTGATCCGTTTGAACTGCGTAATCTCGTTGGCCTGGTTAATGCTCTGCACCAGCAACTGGGCAACTTGGTAGCCGCCGCTGGGCCGCGCGATCTGCTGGACGGTTCGTAGCAGATTGCCCAGCAAGTCCAGCCCCGGTGATTGCGAGCGGTCCTCGTCAACCAGAGTGGATCCGACTTGCAAGCCTGCAGCGCCGTCACCGGTTCCGCGGACCAGACGAGTCACGCGACCCAGAGCATCGGTTACGACGGAAAGCGATCGGCCTGGCAGGCTGGAGATCGAATGGGTCAAATAGTCGCCGGCGTCGTAGTGCAGCTGCGTAGTTTCGATGGGCTTGGTGAGCGCCCCGTTGGCCCATCCGACCCAACTGCGTTGCTCCTGCCTTGCGAAGTCGTCGTATTCAACGGCAAGTTTCAGCAACGGGTCGGCGCCTCCGGGCTGATAGGAGGTCACTGCCTTAACGCGCCGTCCCTCCCAGTCGTAGTCGCATAGCGCCACGCCGTTGAAATCAAGTTTCTTAGGTCGACCCAACGCATCGAGGGGCGTTCCGCGCGCTTCGAGATTGAGGATGTTGGCGCACGGCGGGTTGGCGCAGGGGTATGTGACTTCGATCACTTCGCCGGCGTCGTTGTAGCGGTACTTGGTGGTGTAGGCGCTGCCGTCGAGCGTCTGTCGTTCCTCGATCAGACGACCTTGCCCGTCGTACTGAAAGATCACCTCGCTCGTGTCCTCCGACGGAGCGGTGTGCTTCGCGGATACCAATCGACCCGCCCCGTCGAAGAGGTACTCCAACTGTCCGGCGCCGACAGTGGTCGTGACCCGGTGCTCGTTCGACTTGAAGATCTGCGAAGCGATAGTCACTCCGCGCTGGTCTACGCGGGACGTAAGCTCTCCGAACACATTGTAACCACGCAGCACGCTGTCGGTGCCGCCGGCGCCGGTGTCTGGATAGGTGATGTTCCGAACTTGCCCACCCGGGGTTCGCAAGTAGCTCGTCGTCTGACTGGGCGCCGCGCCGGGGTCGAAGGTCACGGACTTTATCCCTTGCCGACTGAACGCGGAGGTTGTCTCACGAGACAGTGTCCCCTGCGCCTCGGTCAACGCGGTCACGCGTCCGGCCTGATCAAGTTCGGCGGCGTGGGTTGCGGAACGGAGATCTTCGATCGACGTAATGTTGCCCCGCACGTCCCGGTGCTGAATAATCGAGGAACTCGCGCTGTTGTTCCGGCGGATCTCCGTCGTCAATCCGAGCGGGTCCACGTAGTTGAAGTCAACCGTGCGGGTCAAGGATCCCGGCGAGCCGACGTTCGGCTCTGTAACCTTGAATTGTTCCATCCGTCCGGCTGTGTCGAATTTGTCGGTGATCACGTTCATTGCGTGATCGGTCACGGTTCGCGTGCGAAGGGCGTCGTCATAGGTGAACGTGGTCGTCCGATTCTCGGCATCGGTGATTTGATGCAGCCGGCCGCGGCTGGCCCCCGCTGTGTGATAGACAAAACTGGTGGTCGAGTCCGGAAGGGGGGGCGACGACGCGTCGACCCGAGTCGCACTTCGCAGGAAGCCAACGGCGTCATAGTCATAGCGCGTCTTGGCGATGGGAAAGGCTTGCTGTCTGTTGATCGTGTCCTGCTTGCTGATTTCGAGGGGAAGAGAAAGACTGTTGTACGACGTGTCGGTACGGGCGCCGGTGGGGGGCGTGGTTTGGCGCAACCGACCCAGCGCGTCGAACACATTCGTGGTGACGCGGCCGCCGACGTCAACCGTCAGGGCGTTGCCGCCGTTGTCCAGGTCGAGTGTGGTGATGAGCGGCGTGATCGTCGGGGATGGACAACTGATCTGGTCGCTCGGCTCTGAGCTCTGGACCAGCCGACCGGCGGTGTCGTAGAGCAAATCGACGTAGTAATCACCGAGCGCAGGATCGATCGAGGTGTTGGAGTCGGGGTTGTCCGAACCATTGTTCGCGCCGCTGCAAGGGTGGGTTCCTTTGCGCAAAACGCGGTCCACCTGTCCGTCGAGGCGATAGCAAGTCAGAGCAATGCTGCCGGCGGATACCGCGGGATCCACCGATCCGTCGACAACTCGATAGGCTCGCTGCAGCTCGTCGTAGGCGGTGCTGGTGTCGCTCAGACGGGTCGCGCCGTCGAACACTTGCCTGCGGGTGATTTGACTGTTGCGGTTGTAGGTGAGTTGCGTCCTAGCGCCGTTGGGATTCTCGGTGATCTCTTGGGGGCGGCCGAAGGAGTCACGCTGCCCATACACAATCTGACGGCCGTTGGGGTATTGAATGCTGCCCAGTCGATCGGAATTGTCGTAGGCATACGTGGCCGCCATGTCGGTGTAGGCCGGACCATCGCTGCCGTTTCCGATGGTATCGCCATATCCGGGAGTTCGTGTGAAGAGAAGCCCGCGATTGTCGTAGACGAACTTCTCATATAGCCCGTCTTGGTCCGTCGTCTTGACGGTCTCGCCAAGATTGTTCAGCCTGTATCCACGAGCGACGGATTCGTTCGCATCGACGCCGCTCGGTCCCGAGGCCTTGCCCGTATCCACTCGGATGACGCGACCGGCCGTGTCGCGAGTGAACTTCACACGCTGAATACCCTCCGTCGGCAGGTCGACGCCGTCCTGATCACGAATGGGCCGATCGACGCGCTCCAGCCAGCCGTTCGGGGAATAGAAATAGGCTGTCGTGTACGCGGCACCCGAGGACGCACCCAATTGAAGGTACTGCTCTTCCTGAGTGCGACGCCCCGCTGTGTCGTACGTGTAGCGCGTGAGGTAGTTACGCGGATCGGAGACGAGGAGGGGTTGACCATCGGCCCGCAGCAAGTCGGTGGCCGACGCCTGGTAGTTGGTCACCAGGTTCTGACCGAACGGATCGATCGTCGTTTTCGTCAGCCGCCTGAGGGTGTCGTACTCCAGGAGCGTGGTGCGCCACTGGGTGCTCGTCATCTTGGTCTTGACTTCTTTGAGCAATCCGTCGCGGGAATTGCCGTCGGCATAGTAGGTGTATTGAGTGATTGCCTGCGCCGGCGAGATCGAGGTGGTCGCCATCGGACCGGTCACGCTGCTGAGCTGGTGATAGTCCGTAACGCTCGGGTAGTAGGCCAGCGCTGTCTCGTTGCCTTCGGCATCGCGGGAAAACTTCAGCTTTGGAATTCTGTGATAGTTCGTTCCCACCTTGTATTCGTATTCGACGTTGTAGATCGTGATCGGGTTTGACGCCGGATTGAGCTTCACACGCTCAAGAAACGGAAGTTTGTCGTCGCCCGTGTCCCCATATCCCCGCCGAATCGGAACCGCGTTCGGTCCCGTCGGCGTAAGGGTCTTCAGGGCGACGGAACCGTTGTCTGTTTCCTCCCATTCATAGGTCGTCGAAACGCCGCCAATGGAGACGGAACTTATGCGCTGGCCCGCATACGTGCAGATGGTCTCGCGATTCGGCGACGAAAACCCGGGAACCAGAGTCTCCTTTCGGCAGTCCGCACAACCGCTGTTGTAGACGTAAGACGCAACCGGAGTCGAGGTGCCGGCGGTGAAGTAGGTGGATTCGGTGCTGATCTCGCCGACGAAAGCACCGGTCGTGTTGAATGTGTAGCTATGAAGAAACGCGTTGGAGTCGTTCTTGATGTCCAAGAGACGACCGCTGACGGCGTCGTGGACGTAGGATCGCGTCCCCTTGCCGCCGGGAGGATCCACGAGGGAGATCCAACCGCCCACATCATCGATATTCCAGGACCGACCGTCACTTGTGACAATCGTGTCGACCTTGGTGGTGGCGCCTGCCTGGCGGTTGAACTGGATGTAGTTTGCGGGACTGGCATCGTCGGTAATGCGATAGACGTACTTCGTGGTGCTGACCGTCGTGTACGTATAGGTGACTTTCGAGTTCGGGGTCGTATCCGCGCGGTCGATTCCCGGAGGGAAGATGTATTTCAGGTGGAACGTCGGCCCGGTCCCGGCGGACGGCTCGCTGAACCGATACACGGTTCCGTCGGGACCGCGAACGTCGTAGGGGTCCAGCGTCGTGCCGCTGCCCTCGACCCACCAACCCGGCATGTGTCCGGGCCAGGGAGTCCCGATGTGCTGTTTGGGAAATCCGGACCCGGCGGTGAAAAAGGACTTCCGCTGAAGCATTACGGTCTCAGGCATACCGGGAAGCCGAACCTCCAAGGACATCTGCTGTTTGTAGGTGTCCGCCGGCGGGGCGATGAGATACGATTGACCGATCATTTCGACGGATTCGTTGATTGTGGCGACCAACTCCGCGGCCCCCGCGCGTATGTGGAGAACGGGTGTTCCGGGATACCAGCCGTGCTGTTCACTCACGACGGGGTCGATGGCCGTCGGAGCGACCTTGAAAAACAAGCTGGTCCCCACGCCGCTCGGATCGGAATTGCAGCCACCGTAGCAACCGCAGGGTGGGTCGCACCACGAGGCGCACGTCTCGAAATACTCATCACACGCGCAGCATCCTGCATCGAAGCAACTGAGGCCGGGATAGTCCAGACACTCCGGAATTACGAGTTCCGTATAGGCAATGTTGATTGCTTGTGCGGCGCTGACCGTCGCGGATCGCGTCCCAAGAGCCTTGATGGACAGACGCCAGTAGGGCGGTCCATCGCTCGTGACGGCGATTCCGCCAAGTAGCGAGTCTCCCGACTCCACCTCCGGTCCCGACGCGTCCCAGCCGCTGAAGACTCGAATGAGTTCGCGATTCCAACTTCCGGTGAACTCGGCATCGCTGTCGGGGACGATTTGGAAAAGCTTGTAGTTGATGACCTCGCCGTAGGACATGTCCAGATGGGCGTCGCGCCAGGCAGAGACCGGACCGCGATAGGGAGCATTCAAAGCTCCGTCGCCGGTGAGATGCGTAGAAGTCAACTGAGCCTGGGCCGTCGAAACCGAGGCGAACAGTACGAACAGGCCTACACCCAGAATACGATGAGTGAATCGCGTCATGGCGCTATCTCCCAAGGGTCCAGTCGGATCCGAGTGTGCGACCGCCCGTTCCGAGGTTCTGATTTCGCCGATGGATTGGCACTTGATTCTCATGGTTAGTTCCCCGTCACGGTAATGGTCATGGGTCCGCCGGTAAGCACCGGACCGATGGAGGCACCGGTCACGTTGCTCAGTGTGGGACGCTGATAGGGACCACCGGTAAAGCTGAGCGTATAGATGCGGGACGGAACCGGGATCGTCGGCGCAACGAACGTGACTCGTACGAGTATGAGGCTTCCGCCCGACAGTACGGACAACCCAGGCGGCGGCTGTCCTCCGCTGGGATGTCGCAGCGCGCCCAAGACCAGATGGGTCGGGTAGGCACTCGACAGCGCCGGGTGACCCGCAGGGAGAGTTCCGAACTGGCTGTTGAGAATGACATCGTCCCATGCGCCCGTCCAGTCGACGTCCTGGACCGCAAAGGCATCCGTGCCGCCGCCGCTCATGGTTGCGAACGTCGTGACGGAGTCGATCGCGAGGGTGCCGGACGTCGCGTTCGCGAGTACAACCGTGACGACGAAGGAACTGCCTTCGCTAACCGTGATGGAGGTTCCGATGCCGTCCGCGGCACGAAGCTCGAGCGTGACGATCTCGTCGCATGCGTCGGCCGCTTCGTCGCAGTCGCCGGGGCAAGGATTCGAGCCTGGCACGCACTCGCCGAACTGACATTGCGGAATGCCATTGCAGTACAGACCGTCATCCGGGCAATCGTTCGCACCCAAACACTGGACGCATTGGTTCGAGGCCTCATTGCAGAGCAGACCTGGGCCGACGCACGGGTCCGCGCCGCTCACGCACACCCCGGCGACACACGTCTCGGTCCCGTCGCAAAAGTCGGCGTTATCACAGGAGATCGCGTTATTCGGATTCTGGCACACGCCTTGCACACACAGGTCGTCCGTGCATGGGTTGGCGTCGTCACAACCCTCCGCAATGAGACATTCCACGCAGGCCGCGATGGCAGGACTGCAAAGCAGCCCAGGCGGACATGGGTCACCCGAGTGTTGGCAGACGCCGTTGCTGCACGTGTCTGCGCCGTTGCAGAAGCTCCAGTCGTTGCAGTCCGCC